>JAEIGA010011375.1_pt1 | contig 13516 bp, 17 predicted proteins | sample 9270691 | NCBI WGS metagenome assembly JAEIGA01 (sample SAMN17057246, study PRJNA624740) | gut metagenome | biome: biome; isolation source: fecal sample | host: Bos grunniens | place: China: Xizang | collected 2019
ACCTTGCGTAAGTACGAGAATGTTTTACCAACTTCCCCCCGGGGGCTGACCCTGTGAGCGGGCTAAAACCCACAGCGAACAGGGGCAACTAGTAGGTGGGCACAAACTGACCACCAATTAAAAAAAACGGTGGTAGGTTACTGCCCATTTTCTTATATACACATATATACTCATATATACTCATATAGGAAAATAGGCCGATTTTTCAAAAAAGGGACAAAAACCGTTCAGATACTTCCCAACTGAAAAAGCCCGATTTTATCGGAATATCACTATTAAATTATTAATTGCTGGGCAAAAAGTGTTCGTAAAGGTACACCTTTTCGGACAAAAACCGTTCACTTACTTCCGAGCAAATATTGAACAAAAAATGCCAAAAAACCGCATAACAAAGCCATTATTTAACAATTTCGCGAGATCAGAGCAAAAAATTATTTTGGTGCAAAAACTGAACATTTTGAAATTATACCGTTCACTATTTTCCCTGATAAAAAAGCGGTGGTCAGTTACTTCCCAGCACTTCCAAAAAAACACGAAATCGGGCAAAAACCGTTCACTTACTTCCCGGAAACCGTTCACTTACTTCCCGAAAACCGTTCACTTACTTCCCGAAAACCGTTCACTTACTTCCCTACCGACCTTTAAAAAACCGCATAACAAAGCCTTTTTTTGAGGGTCAAAATTCCTAGAGCCTTTTAGAGCCTTTTAGGGCTTTTTAGAAAGGGTACAATCGGGGCTTTTTAAAACAGCCCCCGATTATACTTTTATTCAGATAAACGGCCGAAAAACTGGCCGGATCTATACGAGCAAACGCAAGAAAGAGTGGTTAGTTACTGCCCACCCAGTGGTCAGTTACTTCCCAGCGACATAAAAATAACTGGGCATATATTGAAGAGCAAACACAAGAAAGAGAGGAAATTATGAACAGAGAAACAGCAAAAGAAACAGCAAAAGCGTATTTAGCAGATTATCTGCAGGGAAAGGGTATTGATATCGGCAGGCCGTTTCATTGCCTGAATCCAGAGCATACGGATGAAAACCCAAGTATGAGTTTTGACAGAAAAAGAAATATCTGTCATTGCTTTTCATGCGGTGCAACGTATGACATATTTCATTGTATCGGCTTATTAGACGGTATAGAGGGTTTTAAGGGGCAATTAGAAAAGGCTTGTGATTTATACGGAATTATCATTGATGAGGGTTCAGCAAGCCCGAAACAAGCCCACAGAGAGCCACAGCCGGAAGATATGACGGAATACTATAAGCAATGCAGCTTATTACTTGATTCTGATTCAGAATATCTGCAGAAAAGGGGTATTTCCCTGGCAACGGCTGGCAAGTATGTTATTGGGTTAGATCCGGCTTTCAAGGCGGGCAAGGATACAATAAAGGCTTTAATCATTCCTACAGGAAAATATAGTTTTGTGGCTAGAAATACAGCAGACGGCAAGCCGAGATATTGGAAACACGGAACGGCAGAAATTTTTCCAAGAAAAGCAGACCAGCAGAAGCCGTTAATTGTTTGCGAGGGTGAAATTGATTGCCTTTCAATTATCGAAGCTGGGGGCAATGCTGTATCAATGGGAACAGTACAGAATAAAAATAAACTGTATGAATATTTAGAAGATTTTAAAAAGCCGGTTATTTTGGCTTTGGATAACGATAAGGCGGGGCAAGCAGCTGAAACAGAGTTATATTCGGAACTGATGAAAAAAGGCATTGAAACGTACAAATATAACCTTTCAGGAGCATATAAAGACCCGAATGAAAGACTATTAAACGATACAGAGGGTTTTAAGGACGATATTAAGCGATTAATGGAAAACCCTAGGGAAGTTATCAAAGAAGTAGAAAAGGCCGAATACGAGAAAGAAACGGCCTTGTATCACGTTAAGGATTTTATTAACGGCATTGCTGACAGCGTAAACACGGAAGCAATACCGACACGGTTCAGCCAATTAGATACTGCTTTAGACGGTGGCATGTTTCCGGGGCTGTATTTTATCGGTGGAATGTCTTCAGTAGGTAAGACTACCTTAACCCTGCAGATAGCAGATCAGATAGCCATGCAGGGCAGAGATATACTTGTTTTTTCCTTGGAAATGGCACGAAGTGAATTAATGGCAAAATCTATTTCACGGCTTACTTATAAAATTTCCGAGAAAAAGGGAGATAAAAAGCAAGCCAAGACAACAAGAGGAATAACAACCGGCAAACGATACGAAACCTATAGAGAAGAAGACAAAAAGACCATAGCCGAAGCTATTCACGCATATAAAGATTATGCCGGACATGTTTATATACATGAGGGGATCGGAAACATTGGCTTTAACGAGATCAGGAAAGCAACGGAAAGGCATATTGATATTACAGGAAACAAGCCGGTTATTGTTGTCGACTATGTACAGCTGCTTGCCCCTTATGATGTGAGGGCTAGTGATAAGCAGAACATTGATAAGGCGGTCATGGAGTTAAAGAGATTAAGCAGAGATTATGGCCTTGTAGTGATAGGAATATCCAGTTTTAACAGAGCTGCATATCAGGCGGGCAATTATGGCAAAGGTAAGGTATCAATGGCCGATTTTAAGGAATCAGGAGCATTAGAATATTCTGCTGATGTATTAATCGGGTTAGAGTTTACAGCTGCCGGAACAAAAGAGTACAACGAACAAGAAGAAAAGCAAAAAGAACCGAGAGAAATAAGCCTTGTGATTATGAAGAACAGAAACGGCAGAGCATGGCAATATATAGAGTTTCTGTATTATCCAATGTTTAACTTATTTAGAGAAATATGAACATACTCATATATGAGTATACTCATAATTTATGATATAATTATTAAGCATACATGCTTGAGTATGGCTTAATTGCCAAAAGAAAAATACCCATATAGGGAGCCGGTTGAAAGCCCGGCATTTCTTTTTGTTTTCTTATATACTCATATATACTCATATATACACATATAACGTGATATAATACATATATCCATCATATCCTTCCTTATTGGTGCCGGTGTAATAACCGGCTTTTTTATATGCACATATATGCTCATACTCATATATGAGCATGAGCATGATTTTGATATAATGTAAGAGTATATAGGGCAAGTGTACACGAGAGGAGGAACCCTCCTGCCAACCTATATACATTCTTCAGGAAAATGCTCACGTTACGGAAAAAAGGTTAGTGCTGGGGAGTGCTGGCCTTTTTTCTTTTGCTGAATATATCAGAATCTGAAACTGTAAACTTTTGTCAACTTTTTAAAAGGTATAGTTTTGTTAGTTACAAAATGTGACAAGAAAAAAAACGGCAAAGTCACAAAAGGTAACAACGAGCAAGCACAGCATAGAAAAGAGAAAGGAGAGGGCTTATGAAGAATCCTATTGTAAGAAGAACATTATTTGAAAATGAACTTACACAAAAGCAAGCAGCTGAACGGCTGGGAATGACAAGGGAATCCTTTAATCGGAAACTTCGGGAAGAAATGCCAATATCAGAGCAGAGGGCAATAGTAGAGAAACTTTTAAGCCGTGAAGAAAATGATAGATAAAAATTTATTTCCGCTGGATCTGAATCAGGCCGAAGCGGTATTGAACTTGTCGGATGAACAGGCAGGGCGGTTATTAAAAGGTATTTATAGGTATCAAAAAGACGGCTTACTGTTTCAGGAAAAAGGAACGGTGAAAGATATCTTTATCGAATTAAGCAACGCATGGAAGCGAGAAGCTGAAAAGGAAACAATTCTTCGGATGGTGCGAGGGCTTGAGTTTCAAAAAGTACAAGCCCGAGCAATGGGAGATAGTAAAAGAGAAAATGCTATTGATACCGAGATCAGCAGAGTTATGCAATTACCTGAAGCTGTGAGGGTGATTGAAGAACAGGAAAGAGATAACAGCCCCGAAAATGTAACCTTACAGGAACTAAAAGAATACGCAAAACTGCACGGGTATACATTCAATGCAGAGAAATGCTATAGGGCATTAGCTGCAGGGCTAGAGCGGTCTAAAATGGCCAGTTATTGCAAAATGTGGCAGTTAACAGAAGAACATTTGAAGACATTAAGGAGAGACATATGAAAATGGAAAACAAACAGCCAGCAAGCAAGGAATTATTTGAAAAAATCGTATCTTATACAGATACAGAAACAGAAGCAAAAAGACGAGAAGAAGCTGATAAAAAGATATTAAATCTTTATGAGAAAAAGGCAGAACTGGAGAAAAAAGGAAATGAATTGCTAAAAAGATATTCACCTTCAAAAGAAAGTTTGATGTTAGGCGATTATTACGGTTCTGACAAAATTGACCCAATCAGAAAAGAGTTAAAAATTGTAAACAATGAAATCGCCAGGGTAGAAATCATAAGAAAAAGAGCCGTATATGATGATGAATTGTGGGCCATTGAAGACGAATTGAAGAAAGTAAGTACTGAAAAAGATGAAACAGAAAGCCTGCTTAACTTGAAAAGAAAACAATTAGAAGAATCAAAGGGTAGTATGTCATTTGATGAGTATAAACAGCTGGAAGCGGATGTATATGACTTACAGAGTAAACTAGCCAAGAAGAGGGCAGAGATAGCCGAAACCTTAAAAAAGGAAGGCAATTATACGGCAAAAACTGAAGTGCTGTTTAAAGAGTACAAAACGGCAAAAGATACAGAAACAAGGGGAGAAATTAAGAATTTACTTCAGGAAGCATTAAAAATGCTGGATGATTGTGAAGCTGAAGAGAGAACGGCTGAACAAATCACCGTGGCGAGAAAGGGAAACGCAAATAAAACAATAGATGCATTTAATGCATATGTAAACGCTTCCGGTGCTAACTGGATTACTAACGTAAAGAACAGCCTGAGAGCTGCCTTAAGGAGTGTAGATTAATGAAAACCTATAAACAGAATCATATAGTAGCCGGTGGTGTGCAGAAAGAAGATCATGTAAGAAATCGTATTGAAATGGCAAAGGAACATTTAAGAGAAGTTAAACGAAATGACCCGAAACGGTTTCAGAACATGCGAAAGGCTGACATCCTGAACAGGATAAAAGGCAAAAAGAAAAACGATATTTTAGGTTCAGTAGCCCGAGAGGAGTAGGCAAGCATATTTCTTTTGTGGCTATTGAATAGTGCTATCAATTGCCATACTTAAGGGGGTCTTCGTTCCTTTCCGGAGATCCCCGATTTTATTAGAGGTAATGATATGAACAAAAAAAAGATAATCATTGAACAAATGAAAGCAGTAGGAACGTATCACGAATCAAAATATAACACGGTAATAGATTTACTTACCAATGTGCTAACAAGGTATGAAATGGTATTAAAAAACTGGAAAGAAGAGGGCAAGCCGTTGTTTTCTGACCGCATTTCAGACCGTGGGAGCGTGAACAAAATCAAAAATATTAATCTGCAAATGCTGGAAGATTATGAAAAAGAAATATCTGCCTTATGTGAGAAGCTGGGCTTAACTCCAACGAGTTTAAAGAAAATTGACAGTACGGATAAAGACAAAAACAACGAAGTAGCAAGCCCATTTTTCAAAATGCTTAAGCAAATTGAAACCGAGAAAGAGCCGGATAATTTTTCATGATATAAATACAACAGGGGCAGGTATTTTATGGATAATATTTTGAACAGAGTTAAATTATTGGAAGCAAAAGCAGAAACATATAATTTATTTCTCAAGATATTACAGCCGATAGAAACAGGAAATGAATTTTTTCAAGAAGCTGAAACTGTGACAAGAGTAAGAAAAGAAATAGAAAAAAAATTGATAAGTAATCAAAAAGAGATCCAGCGAATGAAAAAATTTTATGAAGAACTTTCTGCCGGTGATGAAGAGTTAAAACAGATTATCAGCTGCAGACAGCAAGGCAAAACTTGGAATGAAGTAAATGAAATTTGTTACGGTTATCCTGGCTATGCCTGCCGAACACGGATAGAAAGACGATTAAAAAAATATAACATTGAAAATTTTTGAGCAGAAGAAAAAATAATGTGAAGCAGGATAAGGAGTTTTTGTCGACAAAATTGTCGACTAAACTCTTCGTGAACAATCGGGAGATACCCGATTTTATTTTTATAAAGCCGTTTTTTATTGTCGACACTGAATCGACAATTGTCGAAAATCAAAAGAAATTTGTCGACAAAAAAAATAGAGTTTTCAAAAAAAGTAAGAGAAGAAATTTTACAAAATGCAAAAAATATTTTCGTATTTGACCGTAAGTCAGCAAAATCGTTTTGTTACTTTTGCGGAAAACAAGAACCGTTTTGACTACCGGTCAGCAAAATTCTTACATGCAAAATTGCATTAAGCAGAAAACAAAAAAGGGCGACTTTCGTATCCGTTGTCAACTAGATTACCAATGTCGCCCTAAAACATGGGGCAAAATCGCATACTTAAGCCTTTATTTAAACATTTTTATCAACCCGGCGAGTAGTGAACGAAGTGAGTGAACTACGAGCAAGAACGGCAAAAGGAAAATAATGTTTTAGGTGGACTTTCGTATCCGTTGTCAACTAGATTACCAAAGTCCACCGAAAAAAAAGAAAAATTCCGCATAAATAGCGGTTTATTTGATTCTTTTTATCAACCCGGCGAGAATCGAAGAGGCGAGCCAGAACCGCCGAGCAGGGGCGAGGCAGAAATTTATTTTTTGGTGGGCGAGATATTGAACCGTAGGCGAACAGCAAGCAGCTGAAACAAGTCAGCGGGATCCCGTGACAATCAGGAACAGCCTAAACAATTGCGGGCGGTTGAGGTGGTGGCAAGGTGGAGTACATAACAGGCGGGCATGGAGTACAACGTAATCCGGCTGGAGTACAAAAGAAACGGCTTAACAATAATACAAATTACGCATAGCGGAATTGTTCCCGCTAAAACGGAGTACAACTATGTACTCCAGTTTTTCTTATCCTGCTTCGGGTAATTTCATAAATATAAAAGATATAATTATGTATGGAATCAGATAAGAGAAAGATAAAAGAGAAAGACCCGAAAAGAAAAAGATAACAGCGAATCATGGAACGATACAGACAAGGAAAGGAACGGAATGAAACAGATCACAAGGAAAAAGCAGAGTGAACCGATAACAGCCGAAGTACTTCAGAGGTATATAAACTTTTTGGATTGCAAGCCGAGAACGGTTGAAACCTATACAACGAATTTAAAACAATTCTATTCTTGGATGAAACAGAACGGTATCACAGAACCGAGCCGAGCGGATGTACTGGAGTATCGTGATGGGCTGTTAGAAAAATACAAGGCTAGTACGGTACAAGGGTACATGACAGCCGTGAAGCTGTTCTTCAGGTGGACAGATCAAGAGAACCTATACCCGAACATTGCCGACCATATAAAAGGGGCAAGGATATCAAGAGAACATAAAAAGGATTATCTGACAGGAACACAAACACAGAACTTATTAACGAGCATTGAAAGAAATACAAAGCAGGGCAAAAGAGATTATGCAATTGTTCTTCTGATGATAGCCGGGGGCTTGCGTGATATTGAAGTATCACGAGCCAATGTTTCGGATCTGACTACCAAAGGAAACGAAACTGTTTTATATCTGCAAGGAAAAGGCAGAGATGAACGAGAAGACTATATAAAGGTCATTCCTGAAGCTGAAACAGCATTAAGGGAGTATTTAGCCTTGCGGGGTAAATTGAACGGTACAGAGCCGTTATTTACAAGCGAGAGCAATAACAGCAAGGGCGAACGATTAAGCCCGAGAAGCATAAGCCAGTTAGTGAAGAGCAGACTTGTAGCAGCTGGATTTAATAGCGAACGATTAACAGCCCATTCCTTACGGCATACAGCCGTTACATTGGCTTTGCTGGGCGGTTTACCTTTGGATGAGGTACAGCAATTTGCCAGGCATAGAAACATAGCCACAACGCAAATATACGCTCACAATTTAGAACGGAGCCGGAATAGATCCGAAAGCACAATAAGAAATATGATATTTAACGATTAAGCCCTTTACTGAAGTGAGGGGCTTTTTTTAAAGCCTAGCCCCGAACGAATACAGCATAAATACAGGATTTTCAATAATATGAGTATATATGAGTATAAAATAAAAAATATTTCGTGCAAATTGTGCAAATCGTGCAAATTGTGCTATACTGATACCGTGAAAGGAGAACGCAATGAAGATAATTACAATTGCAAATCAAAAGGGCGGTATCGGAAAAACTACCACAGCCGTAACATTGGCAACGCTTTTCAATCAGCAAGGCCATAAAACGCTTTTAATTGATACTGATGAATCAGCGAACAGCACAGATACTTTTAGGGCGGTAATTGAAGATACTCCAACGCTTTACGATGTATTAATTTCTGATGATTCAATACCGTTACAGGAAGCAATACAGCATACCGAATACGGTGATATTGTTCCCGGAGATCCATTATTAAAGAGAGCCAATACAGCCCTAGGCGGTGATATTGAGGGGCTTTATAGGTTACAGGATAAACTTCAGGAATTGAGCGGATATGATTATGTAATCATTGATACAGCCCCAGCACTTGGGGAACTGCTGAAGAACGCATTAATAGCAACGGATTTAGTTATTATTCCTGTTACGGCTGACAGATATGCAGTTACAGGGCTTAACGAATTAGTAAGCACTATTAATGCTGTTAAAAGAAGACATAACCCAAAACTAAAAGTATCGGGCTTTCTGCTGGTGGCTTATACGGAAAGAACAAAACTAGGGAAAGAGATCAGGCAAGACCTTGAAACACTATCGGCAGAACTTGATACAAAACTGTTTAACACTACTATTTCACGGTGTATCAAAGTAAATGAAAGCCAAAATAACAGAGTACCTTTGATTTACTACGATAAGAACTGCAAGGCAGCTAAAGAGTACAGAGAATTTTATAAAGAACTGTTAGGAGAATAAGCGAACATGGCACGGGAGAAAACTAATAAATTTGCAGAACTGGACGGAGAACGGCCAAGTAAAAACTTCAGCGTTCCGGCCGGTTACAGATTGCAACGGATTAGAGAAACGGATAAAGAGAAACAAAGAAGCGAAAGGCTGAATATCCTTGTAAACGGAAAATCAAAAGCAGGGCTTTCAGAACTGGCAAAAGAAACAGGGCAGAGCATGAATGAAATTGTAAATACTCTGATAGATAATCATTTGAAACTGAAAGGGAAATTATGAGCGAAGAAAAACTTTTAACCCCTCAAGAGGTAGCGAAACAGTTAAACGTATCAAGAGATACCGTTTACAGCTGGATCCGAAGAGGGCAGCTGCCGAGGAAGAAAATAGGCGGTAGGAATTATATAAAACAGAGTGATATTGATAAGTATTTGATTAAAGAATAGGTTTTACTTTAACTAACAAGCATTAGCGGAAGTAATTACACATATATGAGTATATATGAGTATAGAAAGGGGCAATAATTAGAAAGATGGCTACTAAAAACAGATTGCTATATATCTTCAAGTACATGACCGAAAACGGTGCCATAGAGACCATAAAGGGAGAGGTTGAAGATTCGGAAGAAGCTCACGAGGAAGTAATAGATTATTGCCGAATGAATAATATAAAAGTCGGTGAATGCGTTATTAAGCGATATAAAGCCGGTAGTACCTTCATAGGTGACTTGGAAGATTATGACGGTTTTAGCGTTTTTGTTCCATGAGATAGCCGGATCTATTACGGCAACGGCTAAAGAAACATAAAAAAAGAAACAGCAGGCCAGCAATACCGTACTGTTTCACGAGCAAACACAAGCATAGAAAGGAGAAATCGAATGATATCTACCTAACCGGCAATTAACCGGCTTGTGCAGTTAAATTATAGCACAAGCCCAAGAATTGAGATTTTTATCAGAGTATCAGAAAGAAAAAGAAAGGGCTTAAGAGCATGAAAGAAAGAAGACATTTAACCGAAGAAGAGTTACTGAATGAATCAAAGGCTGTTTGTGAGAAAGACTATATAGCCGGTAAAACAGCAATAAAAGAAATGCGGAGCAAGTACGATTTAAATAATTATGATATGGCTTATTTAATGGGAAGCAAAAGCACAGCCTATGAATTAATACATTACGGCTTCCTTATAGGTTTAGCCAGGGGCAGGCGGTCTATTGAAAACAAGATCAAGAAGAGCCGAAAACACTTCCGTGATTTAGATCCAATTTCTGCCATTGATGAATACAAGAGAGAATACAAGGGCAAGCGGAATGACCCGGGCCTGTTAGTGCCGGAATTTGTAATGTTACTTCGTGACAGATGGGGCTTTGAAATACCTGAAGAGTATTCAGAAAAATTTACGGAAATGCTTATTGAAATGTACGATTTTGGATTTATGAGAGGAAAAGCCTATAAATAAGCGAAAATACGGCCTTGTATCGTTCGATATTCGGATTATTAACGGATAAATACCCGAAAACCGAAATATAATCTGCTGATATTGAACGATACAGCCACAAAAAACCGCATAAAATAGGCATTTTTGATAAAAAAGGGGTAATTAATGGAAAGATATTCAGAATATAACACCGAGGAAACAAAAGTATTATTGATTGACGGCTTGGAAATGTTAAAGGCAGAAGCTGAACGGATTGAGAAACTGTTTGATTTAATTGCAATGCTTGCCGAAACATTTAATACCGAAGAAGAACAGGCAGAACTATTACGGCAATTGGATTTTTTGGGAGATAGTCTTTCGGGAAAATTGGAAGCCACAATTAAGCAGTTAGATGAACCGCTGAAGGATAAGGCCGTAGCCATTACAACGGCACCCAGCACGGTAACAATACCAACAGAAGCATATTTTTATTTAGATCCAAGTAAATTAATTGAATGGCTTGTGCCTGACCCGGAAGAATAAAGCAGAAGAAAAGGAGAGCAATATGAATAACTTAAAATTCAAGAATGAAGAACATAAAGCGTTTTTTCTGAAATACATTGATTTATACAAGGGAGATACTCAAACGCTTGTATTGTTCTATCTGCTGGGAGTGAGTGAATCAACACGGAGAAACATAAAGCAGATTTATGATTTTGAATCACATTGTATTATTCCTGATTGTTTAACTGCTGGCTGGCTGACAAGCAGCACAGGGGCTTTAATCAGACTTGCTTTTGATTTATATCACGCAAGCCCTGTTATTCCGGCTGATGATTATTCAATCAGCAATTACAGCGTTTCTAATACCCTTGGAAAATTAAATGAATGGCTTCCTTACGGAATAGCAGCTATAAATCTTATATACGGATAAAAGGAGAATATAAACATGAATAACAACGGCAGAAATATATATATATATATATATAAACTTGATTGATTTACTGGCTGAAGAAGCTGAACGGATAAAGGCAACGGCAGAATGTATTAACCTTATTGCCGACGAATCAGAACGGCAAAGGATAACAGATCAGGCCGAAGATATAGCCGGTTCTATTACACGGCTGGCCGAAGAGTTAAATGAACAAATCGGATACGGAGCCACATTAGAATTAAAAGCACCGCAAGAACATGCGGAAGCAATAGCGAAAGACCCGAGAGAAATATTAGAAATACTTACAGCAGTAGGAAATAGCAAATCATAACGGCAAGCCCCTGCTTTTAAAAACTGGCAGGGGCGGGCAATTGAGCAAACAGGAGCAATATGAAGATGATAGTAGACTACACAGCAGAAGAAAAAAGAAAAGCAGAAGAGTTAGATAAACTTTTCAATACGATAGAACAATATCAGTAAGACCTTAACGGCATGGAAAAAGGTTCTGCCGAGTATGAGAAGTTGGACAGGAAAATAAATAAACTTGTTAAGAAACATGCCGAAGAATGGAATGAGTTTTGTGATTCCGTAGAGCAATCACGTTTCAAATTACTGAACAATAATCCTTCTGCAATTATGGATAATGCAGCCGAAGAAACCGATACCGTGATAATGGTCTATCGTTCTTCCCCATTGTTTAAAGGTGAATTTGAAAAATTACCATATACCCGAGATCAGTTTATAGAGAGCGTAAAAGCACAGATTAAACTTCATTATCAATTCTTTAAAGATGATAAAGAAGCACTTAATAGACTTGATTCAATGGTATTGAACAAGGTAAGAAAATCCGGCCTTATCTTTTCCGAAAATGAAACGGCTAAAAGCACATTAGAAAAAGACTACCCATTAATGTATACAAGCCGATATTTTGGAACAATGGCAAAAATGAGCAAGGCTGACAGGGATCCATACAGCGAAAGAAATCTATTTAAGCGTGACGGCCTGCAGATATTGCACCCTTTGGAAACCTTTGAGGGCTTGGATATCAGAACACATAAATTATTGTCTATTGCATTGCTGGAGTTTACGAAGAAAAACAGCGTAGCAGCTTTAAATAACAATACCGTTAATTATTCCGTTACTATTCCGTTTAAAGACTTTGCCAAAAAGATGGGAATAGATATAACCGAAAAGGCAATGCCTACACCAGAAGAGCAAGAAGCTGAACACAAGCGGGCAGAGAACAATATTAATACTGCATATAACAGAATTAAGAAGAGCCTGAACAACCTTTCTCAAATGCAGATACAGGGTAAGGAAAAAGTAAAGATTAACGGCAAATCTCAAGAAGTTAAATACGGCTTTGTTAATCTGTTTGAAAGCGGAACTTTAAACAGATCCGGAAATATTGAACTTACTTTCGGAAGAAAATTCGGAGATACCTTGTTTAATTTCCCGCTGAACTTTTATCCTACGCAATTGCTGGCGGTAGATAACCGAAATAACAATGCTTATACTATCGGCCTGGCATTGGCTAGACATTACAGCATCCCGCATAATCACGAGAAAAAGACCGCTGATAAAATCACGGTTAAGGCCGTTCTGAACGAAACAACACTAGACATTAATCATATATTAAAGACAGACCGGAGCCATTGGGAAAGAAGAATAAAAGAGCCTTTATTAAATGCTTTAGACGAGTTAGTTAATACCAATGTATTAATTGATTATTCATTTGAAAAAGCAGGCGGGAACGAGTTAACGGATGAAGAATACAGAAGTATTACACAGTATGAAGACTTCGCTAACTTATTAGTGCATTTCACTTTATACGATAAAAAGCAAATAGATAACTATATTGAGAACTGGAATCAGAAGAAGAAAGAACGCAAGGCCGAAGCAAGAAAGAGAAGACACAAAAGGAAATCTGCCAAGGCTGAAACAGAAGAGAAGAAACAGGGCTGAACGATTATAAAGAGAATGAATTATGTAGGGTGTAAAGAAGTTAACACCTTAATTAATCAGGTATCACTACAAGAATAACGGAGCGGAAGCAGGGCGGGCGAACAGATCAAGGAGAACCTGAATCAGATCCAGCCGAGAACCGAGAGAAGAAAGCACAGCGAGAACATAGCACAGGAGTAGGCATAGCCTATATACCTTTGAAGAAACAAAAACAAAATGCTTTTAAATGAGGAAAAAAGAAGCTGTGAGCAGTGTTTTGTATCGGTAACCGGCAGGGGTACCCGCCCCCCTCAAAATTCTATTTTGGAAGTGCTTCGCCACA
>JAEIGA010011376.1_pt1 | contig 13515 bp, 14 predicted proteins | sample 9270691 | NCBI WGS metagenome assembly JAEIGA01 (sample SAMN17057246, study PRJNA624740) | gut metagenome | biome: biome; isolation source: fecal sample | host: Bos grunniens | place: China: Xizang | collected 2019
TCCCAAATGAAAGGGAAACCAATAATCGGGGTGTGGCGCAGTTGGCTAGCGCATCTGGTTTGGGACCAGAGGGTCCTGTGTTCGAGTCACAGTACCCCGACATTGAAAGGCTGATCTTCGGATTGGCCTTTTTTTTATGCATATCAGTGAAATGCGTAATCCTTTGATTAATAATGGTTTATCGATTATGCCTGCTGCATAAAAGCAGCAGGCATAATGTGTAAGTTGCTGGTTTGTAGTGAGTTAGGAGATGCGTTCGGCGGGGTTTTCATATTAGGATCAGATTTATTATTTTTGTTCCGGAAAAGGATGCAGCTATGATACAGGCACTGGGAATAGAAAAGTCATTCGGAACCTTGAAGGTTCTTAAGGGGATCGGTTTTGAAGTAAGTAAGTCGGAGGTGGTTTCGATTATGGGAGCGTCAGGAGCAGGCAAGTCCACGCTGCTGCAGATTCTGGGTACGCTTTCGACTCCGGATGCCGGCACGCTCGTCATTGATGGCGTCGATGTGTTCAGTCTTACAAGCAAGGAACTCTCCCGCTTCCGTAACCGCAGGATAGGCTTTGTATTTCAGTTCCATCATCTTCTTCCGGAATTCACCGCTTTGGAGAATGTTATGATTCCAGCTTTCATTGCAGGCAGATCAAGGAAGGATGCAGAGGAGGCAGCAAAGGAACTTCTTACGGAACTCGGTCTTTCAGAGCGTTTTACCCACAAGCCTTCAGAACTTTCAGGAGGTGAACAGCAGAGAGTTGCCATCGCCAGAGCTCTTATAAACAAGCCGGCTGTCCTCTTTGCCGATGAGCCGTCAGGCAATCTTGATTCCAAGACGAAGGAAGAACTTCACAGACTGTTCTTCAGTCTTAGGGACAAGTACGGTCAGACGATCGTGATAGTCACCCACGATCCGGAACTTGCTGCTATGTGTGACAGATCTTTGTTTATGGTGGACGGTCAATTCCCTTTATAGGCAGTCTTCCGGTAGATAATTAAGGCAGGTGAGCGTATTCAGATTCAAGAGATTTGATGTAGTCAATGAGCGCAGTGCTATGAAGGTCAATACAGACGGAGTCCTTCTTGGTGCCGCTATGACCATATTGTCATCGGACCGAGCGATGCTTGATGTGGGTACAGGAACGGGAACGATTGCCCTGATGGCTGCACAGAGATGTCTGGACAATGTGATGGAGTTCGATGCGCCTGATCAGAATGCAGAGCCGGGACTGCATATCGATGCCATTGATATAGACGAGGCATCCGCATCAGAGGCTGCCGCAAATTTCGCCAATTCACCCTGGAAAGAGGTCCTGAATGCCCATCATTGTCCGCTGGACGGATTCGCTGCTTCTTCCCCGACCCGCTATGATCTCATATTCTCGAATCCGCCGTATTTCGAAGATTCGCTGACGGCTCCTGATGAAAGGAAAAGCACGGCCAGACATACTTCTGACGGCCTTTCCTACAGGGATATATTCGAATTTGCAAAGGAAAGACTGACGGAAAACGGCCGCGTTTCCCTCGTTCTTCCGGCCGATCAGGAGGCTGCTCTGTCCCGATATGCCCGTATGTGCGGACTCTATCTTTTCAGGATACTGCGCGTGAGGACGGTTCCACGCAAATCTCCTTCGCGCATTATCGCGGAATTCTCTTTCCAAAGGTGCTCCGAGCCGAAAGAGGATCTCCTTACAATACAAGATGAGGGAAAATATACCCAAGAGTATCTTTCCCTCACCCGTGATTTCTATCTGTTTGCCTGATTATTTCTTCGGTCCAGGCTTGCCTGCGCCTGCGTGAAGCTTGCGGATGTGCTGTCTTCTGAATTTTTCCTCTCCGACATAAAGCTTGGCGAGCTTCTCGACAGGAAGGACTTTCGCGTAGTCCTTATATGCTTCCTTTTCTACCTCTCCCTGAGCCTCCAGAGCATTGAGATATTCCTCCAAAAGCTTGCTCAGCTCCTTTTCGCCTTTGCCGGCCGACACTGCTTCTTCCAAAGCCTTTGATGAGCTGAATACCTTGCGCATCGCTTCGTATCTTTCCTTGTCCACCTGGTTGTACACTGGCCAGAATGTCTGTGCCTCCTCAGGTGTGATACCCATTTCCATAGTCAGGAAGGCTATCTTTTCGCTCATCATCTTCTGCTTCCAGTTCTCCTGATGGTTGTTTGATGCATGGGCTGCTGTCGTGCCGATCATCAGGGCAAGCACGAATGAAAGTATGACTGTCCTATTCATATATCTGCTATTTTGAAAGTTCGATCTCTTCGGCGCTGATGCCGCTGTATATAAGGTATTCTATGATCTCTTCTTCGGCCATTGCCGCGTCAGCTATATGTTCGTTTTCTTCGTAGTATTCCACGTTGACCATCGAATTGGCGAAGAGGAGATAGTCTTCATGTGTGAATTCGTCATTGAAGGCGGTACGCTGCAGGAAGAATGTTCCGGCTGTGACAATGAAGATGAATGATGCGGCTATGGATAAATATGGAACCAGCTTTTCCATACGGCCGCCCTGCACCTTGCTATATGGCCTCATCTGTGACTTGAATTCCTCGAAATAGCCTTCCGGGGCAATGTATGCCTGCTTCCGGAGCTGAGGATTATCGGCCAATATGTCTCGTTTCATTTCTTTCATACGTCTGTTAGACACAGTTTTAAATGAATGGTTTATAATCTTCTGTGATTTTTATGTCAGAACTTTTTCTGTAAGTCTCCCTTTATCTTGTTGTAGGCGTGGTGGTAGGATGCCTTGAGAGCTCCGACCGAGGTGTCGGTGATCTCCGATATCTCCTCATATTTCATTTCATCGAAATAGCGGAGACTGAAGACTATGCGCTGTTTTTCGGGAAGTCTCTGGATCGCCTTGTGCAGCTCTCTCTGCAGCTCATCGCCATTGAAATAAACGTCCTCGTCGATCTTGCGTTCGAGTATCGCAGATGCTGAGTCAAGGGAAACCAAAGCCTTGAATTTCTGTTTGCGGAGGTGGTTCAGAACCTCGTTGGTGGCTATCCTGTAGAGCCAGGTGTATAGTTTCGAATCGCCTCTGAAATTAGGCAGGGCAGACCATATCTTGATGAAGATGTCCTGCAGGAGGTCATTGCTGTCTTCGTGGGAGCATAGGAATCGGCGGATATGCCAGTAGAGTCTTTCAGTATATGCATCCACGATGCCCTTGAAAGCCTCTTCCTGCATTCCGCAGCTGTAAAGTTCTATGATTCTTTCGTCTGTCACCGAAGATAAGACAATTAAATTGCTGTTTGGATTAAAAGCAAATGTACGAAAATTGTTCTATCTTTGCACCGATTATATACTTAAGATGAAGAATACAAGAAACTTTTGCATTATCGCGCATATCGATCACGGAAAGAGTACGCTTGCAGACAGAATGCTGGAGGTGACGGACACTCTCAATGCGCGTGATATGGAGAATCAGGTCCTCGATTCAATGGACCTTGAGAAGGAGAAGGGCATCACTATCAAGAGCCACGCCATCCAGATGGATTATAATTATAAGGGAGAGAAATATACTCTCAACCTGATCGATACTCCGGGACACGTTGACTTTTCGTACGAGGTATCGCGTGCCATTGCTTCCTGCGAGGGCGCGCTGCTGGTGGTGGATGCTACGCAAGGTATTCAGGCTCAGACGATTTCAAATCTTTATCTTGCTATAGAACACGATCTTGAAATCATTCCGGTGCTTAATAAGATCGATGTGGAATCTGCAATGGTGGATGTCGTGACCGACCAGGTGGTGGATCTTATCGGCTGTGATCCGTCGGATATCCTTCTCGCTTCCGGCAAGACCGGAGAGGGCGTCAAGGAGATTCTTGATGCGATCGTGGAGAGGATTCCTGCCCCTCAGGGTGATCCGGAGGCTCCGCTACAGGCTCTGATCTTCGACTCTGTATTCAATTCATTCAGAGGTATCATCGCATATTTCAAGGTTATGAACGGATCCATCCGCAAGGGTGACAAGGTAAAGTTCTTCAATACAGGAAAGGAATACGAGGCTGATGAAATCGGAGTGCTGAAGATGAAGATGCATCCTCGTGACGAGATTCCTTGCGGAAGCGTGGGTTATATCATATCAGGCATCAAGTCTGCCGTGGAGGTGAAGGTGGGTGATACAATCACTCATCTGAGCAAGCCTTGCAGCGAGGCGATCGCCGGTTTCGAGGAGGTGAAGCCTATGGTCTTTGCCGGAATGTATCCTGTCGAGACAGACCAGTATGAGGAGCTTCGTGCTTCTCTCGAGAAGTTCCAGCTCAATGACGCGTCGTTTGTATTCGAGCCTGAGTCTTCGCTTGCACTGGGATTCGGTTTCCGATGCGGATTCCTCGGACTCCTTCATCTGGAGATCGTACAGGAGCGTCTTTTCAGAGAATTCAATATGGACGTGATCACTACGGTGCCGAACGTTTCATATAAGGTATATACTACACAGGGAGAGGTGCTGGATGTGCATAATCCTTCCGGCCTTCCTGCTCCGACTCTCATCGACAAGATCGAGGAACCGTACATCAGAGCTCAGGTCATTTCGCGTTCTGACTATTACGGACCGATAATGAAGCTCTGCCTTGACAAGAGAGGTATCCTCATCAATCAGCATTATCTGACTGCAGACCGTCTGGAGCTTACCTACGAGATGCCTCTTTCTGAGATCGTCTTTGATTTCTATGACAAGCTCAAGTCGATATCTAAGGGATATGCTTCATTCGACTATCACGTGATCGGTTTCAAAGAAGCCAAGCTCGTTAAGCTGGACATTCTTCTGAACGGTGATCCTGCCGATGCCCTTTCGTCACTTATCCACGCAGACCACGCTTATGATTTCGGAAGAAAGATGTGTGAGAAGCTGAAGGAGCTGATCCCTCGCCAGCAGTTTGATATCGCGATCCAGGCTGCAGTCGGCGCGAAGATCATCGCTCGTGAGACCGTAAAGGCTGTCCGCAAGGATGTGACCGCGAAGTGTTACGGTGGTGACATCAGCCGTAAGAGAAAGCTTCTCGAGAAGCAGAAGCAGGGTAAGAAGAGGATGCGCCAGATCGGAACTGTAGAAGTACCGCAGAGTGCCTTCATGGCAGTCCTTAAACTTGACTAAAAATAAAAAAAGGGAAATCATCACGACTTCCCTTTTTTTATTGCTCTATGCCGATCCTTATGGAATTGCACATTTAATAGAAGATCAGGATCAGCGTAAAGAGACGAATAAGATTCTTAACCGAAGGCAAATATCGCTTGATTTCTTTTTACGGTGGTTGTTGCTTTTGTTGTTTTTGTTGTTGTTTTACGTGTTGTAGAGCCCTGTAGGGCATATTTTGAAAAATGAGAACAAATATGAAGGATAGGCTTTCGACCTTTGATATGAGCGGGCTTCTGCTCTCATTGTCCGGAATCGTGCTGGGAATATTGTTGGCGGTGGCGGATTATCACGTGTCATGGAGCACTGCGTCGGCTTTGATTCTGACCGTTGTTCCGATGCATATATATATGAGGACTTCGGGAAGATTGCCGCTGGCCGCGTCTGTTGCCGGAGCTGTTCTTACGGTGTATCTTTCTTACCGTACTCTGTTCTCACTTGAGTCTCTGCTTCTCCTGCTTTTTGCTTATTTCATAATGCGTATGGCCAAGGGGATGGGAGGCCGCAGAAAGATATCCGATGCCTTTCTTGCCTGCTTCCTGAAAGGTCCGGTAGCACTTGTCGGGGCATATTTCGTCTGCACGCATACATTTCCGTTCTGGATAGTTGTATTGCCTTCACTCTCTGTGGGTCTTTTGGCTGTGGCTGCTGACGGAACTGAGGACGGCTATGGAAGGGAGCTTGTCACCTTTATTATATTTATAGGTGTCATCATAATGCCATTCTTTGCCTTCCTGCGTATCTTCTCATGGCTACATTACATATTTGTGGCCGTAATACCGGCATTTGCTTATATTGTCGCAAAGATGTATACGAAAAAAGAGCAGCCCCTTGCTGTATATAAGTCTGCCCTTTCCGTATGTACATTCGCCTTCGCCTTTCTTGCAGGCTTAGGCTTCGTCATTCATCTTTTCTGATCTCTCGGATCGCTAAGGAACGGGATCATAGCCGCTTCCTCCCCAAGGGTGACATCTGAGCAGACGTTTGGCCGAAAGGTAGAATCCTTTGATCGGACCGTGCTTGCGGAATGCTTCGAGTGCGTATTGCGAACAGGTGGGTGTGAATCTGCAGCAGGGCTGCTTCAGAGGTGAAATGCAGACCTGATAGAACCGGATCAGGAATACGAACGGTGAAATAAGGATCTTTCGGGCAAGTTCCTTAGCTTTGTTCAGTCTCTGGTTCATTTGACTTCGGCTTATTTCCCTGGTTGATCTTTTCTATGATCTGTCCTACGGCCTCATAGATCTGTCCGTAGCTCAAGACTTCCTTTGTGGAATACATAAAGAGCAAATCCAGACCACCTTCGATGGTCAGGTTGAGTTTCTGTCTTCTATAGCTTTCCCTGATCCTTCTCTTGAGAAGATTGCGTTTTACGGCTCTCTTGAAGAGTTTCTTGGGGACAGATACCATAATGCGGTTCACTTCGTTGCCGGTGCTCTTGAGGAAAAGAAAGCGCATTCCGGGCACATTGCCATGCTTTCCTTTGGCAAGAAGCATCGAAATGCCGGTCTTGCCGCACAATCTTTCTTTCTTCTGAAGAGTATTGCTGGTCTGTCCTTCCACGTCAGGGACTATTCTTAGTTCTTTGAGAGATAGATCTCGAGAGCCTTCGCCACTGATGGAGCTTCCGCAGTAGGGGCTGATATCTCGATGTTGAGGCCTGCTTCTTCCATTGCGCCTACAATAGACCTGCCGTAAGACACGAACTTGATATCACCCTGAGTGAACTCAGGCTGATTCTCGTAGAGTGATTTTACGTCTGCCGGGTTGAATAATACGATCATATCGTATGAGTGAAGATCGATGTCCTTGATATCCTGCGATACAGGCTTTACGAATACCGCGGTCTCAAAGTCATATTTCTGTGTCTCGAAGGCCTTTGTCACTGCGTCTTTTGTCGAAGACTCTGCAGTAGCGATCAGGAATTTCTCTCCCTTATGCTTTGCGCCGATGAGTCCGATGATCGAATCCGGCTTTCCGTCTCCGAAGAAGATCTTCCTCTTTCTGTAAACTATGTGTTTCTGGAGATAGTTGGCCACGGCCTCGGTCGTGCAGAAGTATTTCATGGTTTCAGGCACCTTGACGCGGAGCTCTTCGCAGAGCTGGAAGAATGCGTCGATGGTCGATCTTGCTGAAAAAACGATTGCAGTATGGTCAAGAATGTTTATTCTCTGTGTGCGGAACTCTCTGGAACTCAGGGGTTCTATCTTGAAAAACGGCTTGAAGTCGAAGTTGACCCCAAACTTTTCTGCAATGCTGGTGTAAGGCGAAGCCGTCATCGGCTGCTGCTGTGAAATCAGGATGTTCTTTACGCTCATTCTAACCTAAAAAATTATAGCCGAAGCCACAAAGACTCCGGTCGGAAAAATTTCAAGGGCGCAAAGGTACAAAAAAGCAGTGAAAAAAGAGCCTCCGGAAATAAAAATTTGTAATTTTCTTAGTAGAAACAGTGCATAAATGCCTATTGATACACAAAGCATTGCGCTTCTGACCACTGTCGGGTCTGTGTCTATGAAGTTCAGGATGCTTCCGCTCGCCAGAAGTATGAGAGTGAGGATTATGAAGAATGTGAATGATGCCCTGCCTGCTGTCTTGTAGGTCTTGGGATTCATTCTTTTAGGCCGCAGCATCTTTGACAGCACGATTCTCAGTATGCAGTAAATGAAGAATATGCCTATGAATGCGGCCAGATGCAGATCCGCTCCGAAACCTTCCAGGAATTCAGGGGTGTAGAGACCGTATTTCTCAATGCAGAGGCAGAATGGAAACAGCATTGCTGCGGCAAGCATGTCGCGGTCAAGGCTGTGCTTGACACTGGCCTCGAGGTTGATGCTCTCCTTCCACCTTATGGTACAGGCCATCAGGGAAGGGAATATGTTTATCAGTCGGTTGAGCAGGAGGATCACTGTCAGGACCGATATGAGTGCGAGAATTTTGAAAAGCATATCAGTTCCCTCTTTTGGCCTTGTATCCCATATCTTTCAGAAGTGCGGTGACCCTGTCACGGAAGTCTCCTTGAATGGTTATTTCCCCATCCTTGGCGCTTCCGCCTACTCCGCATTTCACTTTCAGTGTGCGCCCCAGTTCGGCGAGGTCGTCCGCAGTCCCGATGAACCCTGTTACAAGGGTCACCTGCTTGCCGCCTCGACCCTTCCTGTCTATGGATACGATAAGGTTCTGTCTGGATGGCTCGAGAGTTGCTTCTTCCTGAATGCTCTCTTCTTCGTATGTGAAATCAGGATTGGTGGAGAATACCACTCCCAGTCTTTTCTTCCAATCGTTGTCTGCCATAGCTGGAAAAGTTTAATTGATAATTAATTTTGCAAATATAGTGATAATCATCGTATATTTGTAGGTTTTGAGTTTTAAAGGAATATAAAACAGAAATAATGGATAATAGGAAATTTACACTTTGGAACAGGGTCATAGCCGTGGCCGTCGGACTGATAGCTGCCGTGACTTATCTTCTCACGATAGAGCCTACCGCTTCATTCTGGGACTGCGGTGAGTTCATTGCGTCGTCATATAAGCTCGAGGTCGGCCATCCGCCAGGAAACCCTGTGTTCCAGCTTTTTGCACGATTCTTTACGATGTTCGGCGACAATATGCATGCGGCTGTGGCTGTCAATGCCTTCAGTGCCATTTGCTCCGCCCTTACCATCTTCTTCCTCTACCTTACCATCGTTTTCCTTGCGAAAAGGCTTCTGAAGCCTTCTGAGGACGGAACCTACAGTGTGGGCAAGGCCATAGCTATCTTCGGATCCGGAGCTGTGGGTGCTCTTGCATATACATTCAGCGACACTTTCTGGTTCTCGGCTGTCGAGGGTGAGGTATATGCGATGTCCTCACTCATCACTGCCCTTGTATTCTGGGCTATGACCAAGTGGTACGAACAGGCGGACGAGCCTTATGCCAACAGATGGATTGTTTTGATATCCCTTCTGATGGGACTTTCCATCGGAATCCATCTTCTGAACCTCCTCGCGATTCCTGCTCTCGTATTCCTTTATTATTACAAGCAGAGGGAGGATGGTCATTATACGCTCTGGGAGTATTGCAAGATTTTCCTTGTCTCAGTCGTGATTCTTGCGGTCATTCTTTTCGGAATCATTCCGTATCTTCCTAAGATCGCTGCATATTTCGACCTCTTCTTTGTCAATTCGCTTGGCCTTCCTTTCAATTCCGGTGCTGCCTTCTTTATGGCTGTGCTTCTGGGACTGTGCTTCTGGGGACTTTTCCGCACTATGAAGCAGGAGAAGGTCTTCGCCAATACCGTACTCCTGTGCTTCACTATGATAGTTATAGGTTTTTCTCTCTTTACCATCGTGATCATCCGTTCGAGTGCGAAGACCCCTACAAACGAGTATCAGCCTGACAACCCGTTCACTCTCGTGCGTTATCTCGGTCGTGAGCAGTATGGCAGCAATCCGCTTGTATATGGCCAGTATTTCGATGCTCCTTATGAGATCGAGCCTACCCATTACTGGGCTCCGATGGGTGACAAGTACATCAAGGCCGACGGTCTTGGCGATGTGGTGTATGAGCCGGAAGGCAAGATGCTTTTCCCTCGTATGTGGAGCGGTGATGCCAGACATATTGCCTTCTATAAGTCATATATGGGCAAGGGAGGTGTTGTGGTTTCTGGCGCTGAGCACAAGAAGCCTACGTTCTTCCAGAATCTTGCGTTCTTCTTTGACTATCAGCTCAATTGGATGTACTGGAGATATTTCATGTGGAATTTCGCCGGTCGTCAGAACGATATTCACAGTCCGTCTCCGGGAGATCCTTTCATAGGCAACTGGGAGAGCGGTATCACACCGCTGGATGATTTCCGTCTGGGCGACCAGTCGGCGGCTCCTGGATATCTGAAGGACAATCCTGGAAAGAACCATTACTATATGCTTCCGCTCATCCTTGGTCTCATCGGACTCTTCTATCAGTTCGGTCGTGACAAGAGGGGTTGCTGGCTGACCTTCCTGATGTTCTTTATGACGGGAATCGCCATAGTGGTATATCTCAATCAGCCTCCATATCAGGTTCGTGAGCGAGATTATGCGTACGCAGGATCATTCTATTCGTTCTCGATCTGGATCGGTCTTGCTGTGGCCGCGGTGTATTCGTGGCTTGAGAAACGTGCTCCTGGCAAGGAAACTATGGCTGCAGCCGGTATCTCTGTACTTCTTCTCGGAGTGCCTGTCCTGATGGCTGCAGAGAACTGGGATGACCACGACCGAAGCAACCGATACACTGCTGTGGAAATGGCGAAAAACTATCTTAATTCGGTAGGTCAAAACGGTATCCTCGTTACTCACGGTGACAATGATACGTTCCCGCTTTGGTATGCCCAGGAGGTGGAAAACGTGCGTACTGATGTCAGGATCGCCAACACATCGCTTCTGGGAACTGACTGGCATATCGACCAGATGAAATATGCGATGAATGAGTCTTCTCCTCTGGACCTTACTGTGGGGCCGAAGCAATATCTCTACGGAACGAATGAATTCATATATATATATGACACGCGCGACTCTACATTCCTTCTTTCCGATGTGATGCGTATATTCAAGCATCCTGATGCGAAGCTTCCGCTTTCAAGCGGCAAGATGGCAGACTATATAATGTCCCGCAAGTTCATCATCCCTGTCAATAAGGAGAATGTTCTGAAATATGGCATTCTGGATGAGAAATATGCGGATATGATCCCTGACCATATCACGCTCACCATACCAAAGGATAAGAGCTATCTTACGAAGCCTGAGCTGTTTATGCTTGATCTGCTGTCCAATTATCAGTGGGATCGCCCGATCAACCTTCTGAGTATGGGCGGTGACTTGAATATCGGTCTGAAAGATTATCTGATGTATGAGGGCTTCTCTTACAAGTTCGTTCCTATAAAGAACAGGATGAAGAGTACAGAGATAGGATTCGCTGATCCGGAGGATCTCTACAACAAGATGAAGAATGTATTTACGTGGGATGCGCTCAAGAGGACCGACTGGTTCGTCGATTATCAGAATTTCTATACATTCTGCGGAGTTTTGTCACAGAGGCAGGTATTCCTGAATGTGGCCAAGGAGCTTCTCGAGGCCGGTGACGCTGAGCGTGCGGTCGAGATGCTGGATATGTGCCAGGAATGTGTTCCGGTCGAGAATTTCCCTCTTGACATGACTTATCTCGGCTTCTCTAATGAAATGATGGTTGTGGATATGATAGAGACGTATTATAACGCAGGAGCTGTGGATAAGGCTCTTGATCTGGCCCGCCGCTTCATCGATGAGCTTTTCATCTCGATGGATTTCTTCCTTGAGTACTATGACTTCGCAAAACGCGAGTTCGAGGCCTGCTACAGCTGTATTTCATATCTCGAAGGACTTTCTCAGCATTTTGGCAATGAGGAATTCTCCAAGGAAATACGTGGCCGTATAGACTCCTTGCTTGCTATATAATATAAATAGTATATAGTAATAATCGCCGTCTGCAAGTCCGTAGGCGGCGATTATTTATGTTGAAAAGTTTGCCAGAGAAATGAAAATGCTTTTCCGCTTGCAGGCGGCGCTTTGTTGTGTGTCCGGTATGTAGATGAACCGATGGAATTCCACGTACGTAATGTGATTCTCTTCGTTGCGTGCGGGATAATGGTTCCTGATTGGTGCCGGAGTCTTGTGTCAAAGTCGGAAATCGGGAACGACTCTTTGCACCTACGGTACAAGAATATCAGTTTCTATGTACCGTAGGTATCTGAACGCACTTCAAAATGCTCGAAATAGCGGGCGACGGTACATGAAGTGGCTGTTTTGTGTACCGTCGCTTCACCGACGCACAATCGTATATCGTGTTCGTCAGAATATTGCAAGGCAGCGCCTGATCTGTGCTTCTCCTATGCGGTATTGGCGGTACAGGGCTTCTCCGATCTGCTGCTTTTCCATTCGAGACAGATGATAGACCGACATCTTGCCGTATGCAGGCAGGATATTGCGGTCGATTTCCGTACATAGATCGATATCGGAGATTTTCCTGTAGTCGGCTCTTCCGTTCTCGTAGGTGAGCATCGTTGCGAGCGTCTGCCCTTTGATGCCGGTTTCTATGGTTTCAAGACTAATTGGTTTGCTTTCAATATTGTCCTTCTCCTGTTCCTTTTCCCATTCTTCTCCGGATCTGCGGGACATATAGTAGTTGAATGCCCTCGGGGTCACATACATATTCTCCACCTGTACCGTGTCAAGAACACTTTCCCTGAGGAAGAGACCGTTTTCGTTCATCTTGTAATGTGACGGATAATCGGACTTTCTCCCGATGAACCTGTAGAAGGATTTCGCTTTGAGGAGTCTGCCCTCAGGCTTCTTGCCCATTTCTTTCCTGAAGATTGCGTTTACGGAACAATGCGGGTAAGCGTACGGGATAGGAACCAGGCCGTGGTGGAGTGCGTTCCTCAATACGTATGTCATTGCCGCGAGGTGATGGTACAGGCCGGTTATTTCCATAGTGAAGTGGTGTTTCTCGCCAACTCTTCCTGATTTGCCGTACTTCCGGTTGAAATATTTGGAATAGGACTGCCGCATCGCATAAATGAATCCTCCGGGGTCGTCGGTCTGGATCATCATATGGCAATGCGTTGACTGGAATGATTCGACGAGTCCCGTGGAGCCGGTCTTGTGAAGTGTAAGAGCAAGGCTGTTGAAGCCTCTGTTATAATCCGCTTCGTCCCTGAACAGGATCTCCTCGCCGCCGGACAGGCATAGATGATAGGTCTTTTTCATAACATTTATCTGTTTCACATAATCGTCTCTTCGTGTCTCCCTCACATCTCTCTCCTGAAATGTATGAAGTTCAGACAAATATATGATTAATCCGGGATATTTCCACGGATGTTTTTGTGAAATGCATAAGCAATGTAGCGAGGGTACATAAATAACTGAATCTTTGTACCGTGGCTCTGGTTTTTCTTTAACTGAGTATGATTTTGGTGTCTACTGTACAAAAAGATGGCTTTTTTTGTACAGTAGACAAACCGTGTCTGAGCCTCGTGCAGGAGCCCCGTGCCAAAGTCGGAAATCGGGAAATTCGCTACGGTCGAAAATGTGTTGAACTTTTTACGAACACCATCTGTAACTCTATGAAAATACGCATCTTAGGTTTGCAATTGTTTGGTCGAAAATATGTAAAAATTTTTGCAAGTGGTATTGTGGTTTCAGAAAAAATTACTATCTTTGCAACCCAATAATTGAGGACGACTCCGCCCAACCAGCTGATACTCAATTAGTTAGGGATATTGTGAAATATTTTCATTAAAAGTAATAGAGCAATGTTACAACCAAAGAAAACCAAATTCAGAAGGCAGCAGAAAGGCCGCATGAAAGGTCTCTCACAGAGGGGAA
>JAEIGA010011377.1_pt1 | contig 13514 bp, 12 predicted proteins | sample 9270691 | NCBI WGS metagenome assembly JAEIGA01 (sample SAMN17057246, study PRJNA624740) | gut metagenome | biome: biome; isolation source: fecal sample | host: Bos grunniens | place: China: Xizang | collected 2019
AGTGAGTGTTTCTTGAGCAGGTTTCTGAACTCTTCGATGGTAGGGCATTTCTGTGTATGCATGTGTTCTGTGTGTTAAGAGTTGCGAAGGTAGGAATAAATTTGAATTTTTCAAAATTGTGGCAGGAGATTCTTCGCTTCGCTCAGAATGACATTTGCCCGATCTTGTCGGGAATGACGGGTGGCGCTCAATATGACGGGTGGCGCTCAAAATGAAAATATTTTGTAAATTTGCGGCCGTTTTTGAATTGCACGAAAGAATGAAGAAGAATTTTAGAAATTTCGAAGCATATGCTCTTGTTACTGGAGCTGCTTCCGGAATGGGTAGAATCTACTGTCTGAGGCTCGCTGAAAGAGGCTATAATGTCATTTTGGTAGACATCAATGCCAAGGGCCTTGCCGAGACCGAGGATATGATCAGGAAAGATATTGAAACTTCTCGGACAATCGCTGAAGATGTAAAGAAAAATTTCAAGATGCTCTCCATCGTGCAGGACCTCTCGCAGATGGACGCAGCTGATCAGATACATGCAAAGACAGAGGCTGCCGGATGTGAGGTGGAAGTGCTCGTGAACAATGCGGGTGTGATGTACTGCCAGGGCATTGCAGAGACCTCGGAAAGGATGCTCAAGCTCATCATGATGGTGCATATGAATACGCCTCTGATGCTTTGCCGCAAGTATGTGGGCCCTATGAAGGAGCGCGGCTGCGGATATATCCTGAACATATCGTCACTTGCAGCCTGGATGTCATGGCCTGGTATTGGAATGTACGGCAACACCAAGCGTTTTGTAAGGGATTATTCACGCGAGTTAAGAATCGAGTGCCAGAAGACGGGCGTAAGCGTTACCAATGCATATTTCGGTGCCGTGGACACACCCCTCATTCCGCTCAAGCCGAGTCTCCGCAAGCTTGCGAGAAACCTTATGGTGATGATTACTCCGGAAAAGGCGGTCAAGAGGGCTTTGAGGGCCACTTTCAACCGTCGCCGAGGCACAATGCCCGGATTCTTGAATAAGTTTTTCTGGCCGTTTATCGTCATATTGCCTGATTGTCTTCTCGGATTTGTATATAGGAAGGCGAAGCCTTATCTGAGCAAGGTCTGAAAAATTTGATTATATTTGTAGGTTGACTGCATTTGAGATTATGGAAAATATAAAGTGCCTTATAATCGGTGGAGGTCCTGCGGGATACACAGCTGCCATATACGCTGCAAGAGCGGATATGGCTCCTGTCGTGTATGAGGGAACTCAGCCGGGTGGACAGCTGACCACAACTACAGAGATTGAAAACTATCCAGGCTTTGAGAACGGCATTCTCGGACAAAGTCTCATGGATACGATGAAGGCTCAGGCAGTTCGTCTGGGTGCAGACGTCCGTATGGGAACAATATCTTCGGTCGACCTGTCGGAACGTCCGTTCAAGGTAGTTGTAGATGGAGATAAAGAGCTTTCTGCTCAGGCTCTCATAATTGCTACAGGCGCGACTGCAAAGTATCTTGGTCTGCCTTCCGAGACAAAGTTCAAGGGCCTGGGAGTGTCTGCATGTGCTACCTGTGATGGATTCTTCTACAGGAAGAAGGTCGTTGCTGTTGTCGGAGGCGGAGACACCGCATGCGAGGAGGCTACATATCTGGCAGGGCTCTGCAAGAAGGTCTATATGATTGTCCGCCGGGATGTGCTCAGGGCTTCTGAGTCAATGCAGGAGCGTGTCAAGAACACCGAAAACATAGAAATCCTCTGGAACTGCAACACCCAGGATGTGCTTGGGGATGAGTATGGCGTTACAGGTGCGCGTATCGCGAGGAAGGATGGCGAGGTGTTTGACATAGCGGTCGACGGTTTCTTCCTTGCCATCGGACATCATCCGAATTCAGAGCTTTTCAGCAAGTGGGTGAATGTAGACAATGAAGGATATATCATCACTGACGGCAGGACGTCGAAGACCAATGTCGATGGGGTGTTCGCTGCCGGTGACGTTCAGGATCCTTTGTATCGTCAGGCGATTACTGCTGCCGCTTCGGGATGTCGTGCTGCTCTCGACGCGGAGAAATTTCTTAAAATGAAGTAATACATATATATAATATGATGAAATTCGGAAAAATCATTCTTGTGGTGCTGGCTGTGCTGGCGATGTCGTCCTGCAAGTCGCAGTACGAGCTTCTGCTTAACAGCAACGATGCTGATGCAAAGTACAAGGCCGCTTTTGAATATTTCAACAACAAGAAATACAACAGGGCTGCAGCTTTGTTCGAGTCTCTCTCAGCCTTGACTGATGGAACTGAGCGTGATGACACCGTGAGATACTACTGGGGATTGAGCAACTACAACTTCAAGGATTACTACACTGCGGAGACCAACTTCCAACAGTTCTATGAGAGTTATCCAAGAAGTCCGTTTGCTTCTCAGGCAAGATTCCTACGCTTGGACTGCCTCTACAGGTCAACACTCAGGTACGAGCTTGACCAGCAGCCTACATACAAGGCTATGAGCGCTATCTCTGAGTATATGCTGGAGTTCCCTGAGAATGAAAACATGCAGACCTGCAAGGATATGCTTGTTGAACTCGGAGAAAGGCTTGATAAGAAGGCATATGAGGCGGCAAAGCTCTATTATAAGATGGAGGATTATCTGGCATCGCATGTGGCTTTCCGTAACGTGCTGAAGGATGATGCGGAGAATATCTATCGCGAGGATATCCTTTATTATATTGCGATGTCTTCGTATAAATATGCTTATCTGAGTGTGCCATCAAAACAGAAAGAGAGATATCTTGCATTCGTGGATGACTATTATAATTTCATAGGTGAACTTCCGGAATCTCACTATCGCAAGGAGCTGGATGTCGTCTATGCAAAGGCGCAGAAGGCTCTCGGAAAGCGTGGTGTGCAGACTTCTGATTTTGGCAGGTCCGAGAAGGATTTTGCCAAGGAAAGGGCCAAGATTCAGAAAGCAAAGGCCAAGTCCGAGAAGACTGCGACAAAAAAAGTTGAAAAATAATTGAAACCCCATCGAATATCGGCGGTATAATAAAGTAGAGAGAAATAAACTTTTATATAAAATGGCAAATAAGAAAATTCCTACAAACACTCTTACAAGAGACCTCAACACATTGGCTGAGCCAACCGGAAATATCTACGAGACTGTAGTGATCCTCGCAAAGAGAGCTAACCAGATCGCTATTGCTGAGAAGAAGGAGCTTACAAGAAAGCTCGAGGATTTCAAGGACGCTCGCGACACTATGGAGGAAATCTTTGAGAATCGTGAGCAGATCGAAATCTCAAAGTACTACGAGAGACAGCCTAAGCCAAGCCTTGTTGCTATCGAGGAGTTCAAGGATGGCGACGTTGCTTACAGAATGGCTAAGCGCGAGGAAAACGAGTAGTGTCCTATGCTCAGTAGGCTTCAAGTCAGAAATTTCGTATTGATAGACTCTCTGGAAATTGATTTTTCGGAGGGTCTGATCATTATTACGGGTCAGACTGGAGCCGGTAAGTCAATTCTTTTGGGAGCCCTGTCTCTGATCATGGGATCTAAGGCAGATGCCTCCCTTATTTCGTCTGATGCAGAGAACTGCGTGGTCGAGGCGGAGTTCGATGTTGACCCGAAGGATGAAGCGCTTCAGAACGAACTGGACGAGAACGATGTTGAGTGGGATAACGGCCATCTTATCGTCAGACGCGTTGTCAATCGTTCTGGCCGCTCGAGAGCGTTCGTAAATGATTCTCCGGTGTCAGTGCAGGTGCTGCAGAGTCTTGCATCAAGGCTGGTAGATGTCCATTCACAGCATCAGACACTTCTTCTTTCGGATAAAAACTTCCAACTCGACATACTTGATCACTATGCCGGCAACCAGTCGCTTAAGCAGGAGTGTGCTGCACTGTGGCGTGAGATGACATCGGTCAGGTCTGAGATTTCTCAGCTGGATGCAAAGATTGCCCGTATGGCTGCTGAGCGTGATTACAATGAGGCTCAATACAGTCAGCTCGAGGCGGCTGCATTGTCTGACGGTGAACTCGAAGAACTTGAGGAGGAACAGAAACAGCTTGCAAATGCAGAGGAGATCAAGACTTGTCTTAGCACTGCTGAGGAACTCTTTACATCTTCATCTTCTGTCGAGAGCATGTCTCTGGATTCTTCATTGAAGGAAATCTCAAAACTGCTTGTAAAGGCCGGCAGGTATGTTCCCGCACTTTCTGAATTGTCCGAAAGGGTGGATTCATGTAGAGCAGAACTCGATGATGTTCTTTCAGAAGTATCATCCGTAAACTCCCGTACAGATCTGTCAGGGGAGCGTCTTGAGCAGGTGGAGGCACGTATGTCCCTGCTTTACGGACTTCTTAAGAAACATGCGTGCAACAATGTCTCCGAACTTATTTCTGTCCGCGACCGCTACAGCGAGATGTTGTTCGATTCCACTCAGATGGAGGAAAGGCGTGCAGAACTTGATATGCGTCTTTCCAAGGTGTCTTCTCAGCTGGATTCAGTTGCAGGGCAACTTCATGCTGCAAGAGAGGCAGCTGCCGGAAAGTTTGCTGCAGACATTCAGGAATCGATCCGCGGGATGGAACTCCCGTTTGCGGCATTCGAAGTCTCAGTCGTCGAGATTCCTATATGTGCAACAGGACGTGATGCCGTCGTTTTCAGATTCTCCGCATCAGGCAAGAACACTGTCGAAGTCGCAAAATGTGCTTCCGGTGGCGAGATGTCTCGTATAATGCTTGCGTTGAAGGCTATGATGGCCCGCTATGCAAACATGCCTACCATGATATTTGACGAGATAGATACTGGAGTGTCGGGAAGTGTTGCAGACAAGATGGGCTCTGTCATCTGTTCAATGGGTGCGTATATGCAGGTGTTTGCTATCACTCATCTCCCGCAGGTGGCGGCAAAAGGCAGTGCACACTATCTTGTATCCAAGGATATAGATCCGTCTACTGGAGTGGCGGTCTCTAAAATAGAAAGACTCTCCGACGAGCAGAGAGTCCTTGAACTTGCCAGAATGCTCAGCGGCTCGGTGCTTACGGATGAAGCCGTAGCCAATGCCAGAGCGCTTCTTAAAAACTGATTCTATCTGATTTTTGATATACTTCCATCCGGCATATACTGCACTCGTCTTATGCCGACATTCGTGTATCCCATCCCTTCCTTTACGAACTTGAGAGTAGACTGAAGCATCTTGCCTTCCTCTTCGCCCAGATGTGATTTCCAGTCGTTCCCCCATTTGTTGACGATCTGGATGAAGTAAGTTGCCAGGTCATAGCCCTGGAATGCGAACTGAGTCGGCTCAGTCTGATACAGAGCCCTATACTTCATGATGAATTTCCTGACCTCGTCGCTTTCATAGTCCACATTATATGAAAGGCTTACTCGCAGCGAAACATTGTAGAAATATTCATTTTCAATGGTTTCGAATGTACGTATCTTCGACGGACTGTAAAGTACAACGTCTGACTCCCTCTTCAGGAGATTGAGATTTCTCACCACATCGTTCACCCAGGCCTCGCTTTCTGATTCGATTATGAATCTGTTTGTTCCCTCTTTTGTCATCTTTGTAAGCAGAGGGTCTGTAATATCCCTGCCTTGAAGTATGTTGTATGAGAACCTGGTGTATTGCAGTCCGGATGCATTCAGCAGTCTGATCATTGTGTTGACAGCCGCAGTGTCTCTTGCATTTGTCTCGCTGATGTATATGACGCGGTCCTGTGGCTGTGCTTCCTCCTTGGCCCAGTTGACAAGGTCCTTGAACTGCTCATACCGTTCTGTGGGAGCCTGAATCAAGGCGTCATACCTGCTTAAAAGAGATTCTGTGCGTGTGTCAAGAGGAGAAATCAGAGATGCATCTGTAGTTCCGCCCTGAAGAATTTCTGCCATCTCGCCCCTGAAGACAGGACCTATTGCAAAATCGCATCCATTGAAGAATGACGGTTCGGGAATGTTACCCTCTGCCGTGTCCTGCACCCTGAGGTCAATGCCGATGCCAGAGTTGGCGCAGTCATAAACTCCCAAGAGAACTCCGCTGTAGAAGTCCATATAGTTTCTCTTGCTGGTTGTGCCGGTAGCTCCCATCGGAAGCAGAAGTGCAAATGTAACTTCCTCTTTCTTCACGATCTCGACAGTGTTTATCTCCTCAGTCGCCACTGTGTCAGCAACCTGTTCCTGTGGCTGCTCTGCCTTGATGGCAGTGAACTGCATTTCAGGATCCGGAATCAGAAGTTTCTGTCTGCTTGTCAGAGTCGTGCTTTTGAGGTTATTGAGCCTGACAATGGATTCAACCGTAACTCCGTATTTCGCCGCGATGTCATTTATGTCAGTTTCGTACCACTTTACCGTATGCTTCAGGTGTTTTGTGCTTTCTGGCTTTTTCGGCTCCGGACTTGTCATCTCGACCTGTGGCGTTTCCGCTACCTCCTTCTGTGGCTCTGCAGGTGTCTCTTTTGCTTCTGTGCATACAGCCGGGATTATGAGAATGCCATTCTTTTTCAGTCCGTTCTCCTTGAGTCCGGGATTGTACTGATACAGATCTTCTGCTGTGACATTATATGCCTTGCAGATTGAGTAAATAGTCTGACGCTCCAGCACGATGTGTGAATAGCAGAGCTTGCCGTCCACTTTGAGCTTGTTGGTCGATACTGTTACCGGAGTCGCGACATATTCCTGTGCTGACAATCGGACAGTTGAAGACAATAGCCCTCCTGTCAGAATGGTAACCAAAAGCGTATGTATTGTAAAGCGTTTCATATTACTCTATAGATTCTTTATGAATTCTTCCAGTTTAAGTGCGAAGCTGTGCCATGAAAGACGTTCTTTCTCCAATACGATATTCTGTCTGCACTCCTGCTGGATCTGCGGGTTGTCGAAGTATCTGACGATCTCCGCTCTTATCTGGTCCGGAGTGTTTTCCTTTGCTACGATACCTGTGCCGCGGTCGCCGATCGTCTCTTTCAATCCACCAACGTCTGTGACGATCATCGGAACATCGAAGTGGTATGACACTGAGCTTATGCCGCTCTGAGTGGCGCTTCTGTATGGCAGTACTGCCAGGTCAGCAGCAGAAAAATAGTCTTTTACCTCGGAATCCTTGATGTATTTGAGGTTCATGTTTATCCTCTTCCTGTTCGGCAGTCTGTCGATTATCTGCTGATATTTGTCAAACGAGCCGTATGGCTCACCGGCAATGATCAGCTGATAATCTTCCGGCAGTCCTCCGAATGCCTCAAGCAGGATGTCAAGTCCTTTATATGTGCGGATCAGTCCGAAAAAGAGTATGTTCTTCTTCCCCGGCTCCAGTCCGAGTCTCCTTTCTGCCTCGCTCCTTTCCAGCTTCGCGCCGAAATGTGAGTAGAGAGGGTGCTGGATGGATGTATGGACCGCATCCGGCTTTAACTTCAGAAGGTCCTTTCCCACGGCGTCGCAGAGAGTTACGCATCCTGAACTCCCCTTCAGAAAGTATCTGGTCAAAGGCGCGTCAAAGAAATGCGGCTCATGAGGGATGACGTTGTCGAGGATGGAGATCACCTTGCAGTGCCTCTTCATCCTGCGGGTGACATATCCCAGCGAAGGGGCGAACCACGACATCCAGTATCTTACGATCAGCACATCTGGCTTCCAGTCCCTGATGGCCTTGTAGGTCTTGACGTACGAGAACGGGTTGATGGTGTCGAGGATGCGTTCGCTTTCTATAGGAAATGCCTCATCGTCAGCAGTCACGTACTGTGTCCTGCCCGGAAAGAGGATCTGCGGATACTGTCTTGTGAAGTTGAAGGCCTTTACAATATGACTTTTTCCCAGCTCCTCACATAAATATGTGTTGAACTGGGAAATTCCGCCTCTGTATGGGTAGAAACAGGATAGTACTGCTACTTTCAAGCTTTATTCGTCGTTTTTCTTGTTCTTGTTGGCAATGTACTCTGCATTGAGACCTGCAAGAACCTCTTCAGTCACGTTGAGTGATGGGTTTGCAGTGATTACAGGAGTACCGCCCTGGCTTGTGAGGATCATGGCAAACTGCTTCTCCTCGTTATACTTCTCGATGTAAGTCTTGATGGCGTCACCGATCTGGTTCATCATGACCATCTGCTCCTCCTGGATTTCCTGCTGCTTCTGTGCTGCATATGCATTGAAGTCAGCCTCCTGCTTCTGGAGCTTCTGTGCCTGAGCCTCTGCATTAGAACGTGTCAGGAGTCCCTTTTCCATCTTCTCCTGGAATTCCTTCGCAGCGCTTTCCAGCTTCTTGCCTCTTCTTGCAACCTCTGCCTGGATGTTGTTTACCTTTGTCTCAACAACCGAGCTGAGTTCGTTAGCCATGTCATATCTGGCAAGGATCTCGTCGAGATCTACATAAACGATTGCGCCCTGGGCTGCTGTGCATACGGTAGAGTCCGCCTGTGGCGCTACGCTGTCTTCAGCCTTTTTCTCTCCGCATGAAACTGTTCCGAATGCTACAACAGCGCCCATTACAAGTGCGCCGAGGAATTTGAATGTCTTTTTCATTTCTGTATCTGTTTTATTTGTTCTTTTTCACGTGTGCACGAAAGCGCAAAGATAGTTAAAAAATCTTAACTTTCGACAGATAGGCCTGAATGGTTTTCTCCAGTCCCATGTACAATGCGTCACATATTATGGCGTGGCCTATGGAAACCTCGTCTGTCCATGGAATGTTTCGTATGAAATATTCGAGATTCTGGAGATTCAGGTCATGGCCGGCATTGAGTCCGAGCCCGGCGTTCTTTGCTGCCAGGGCTGTCTCTATGAATGGAGCGATCGCTCTCTGGGGATCAGTCGGGAAAAGATCTGCGTAAGGCTCTGTATATAGCTCCACACGGTCAGCTCCGCACAGTGCAGCCCCCTCTGCCATTTCCGGCTTGGCGTCTATGAAAATCGAGGTCCTGATGCCGTGAGACTTGAATGTCGCGCATACATCAGTGAGAAATTCCTTGTTTGCGATGGTGTCCCATCCCGCGTTTGAGGTTATCGCATCCTCCGCATCCGGAACCAGGGTCACCTGATCCGGTCTGACCTCCAGCACAAGGTCGATGAAGGACGGTATCGGGTTGCCTTCAATGTTGAATTCGGTCTTTATGAGAGGACGGATTTCTCTTACGTCCGCATACCTGATGTGCCTTTCGTCCGGTCTGGGATGCACGGTTATTCCTTCAGCTCCGAAAAGTTCACAGTCTACCGCGGCATTTGCCACGTGAGGCATCTTCCCTCCGCGGGCGTTCCTGATGGTGGCGATTTTATTTATGTTGACGCTCAGTCTTGTCATATGTCATATAAATTAACAAGCAAAATTAATCAATAAAGTTCAGATTTTGTAAATATTGTGCTATTTTTGACGTTTGTTATGAAAATTGCGATATATATTGGAAAGAAAGGAGTAGAAACCGAGCCTCGCATTGTGGGGCTGCTGAAGTCTTTGACTGATGGCGGCTGTGAGTGCTATATGGCAGAGGACGGACTCTCTCAAGGGACTGACATGGTGCTCAGTGTAGGCGGCGACGGGACCTTCCTTTCTGTGTCCAAGCTGGTGTCTGACAGTGGAATACCTGTGGCGGGAGTGAATATGGGACGTCTCGGATTCCTGTCTGAAAACCGTCCTGAGGAAGTCGCTGCGGCTTTGCTCGAAGGAGACTATACAATAGAGGATCGTGCTCTCCTGAGTGCTGTCATAACAGGGGCGGACGGACAAAGAGGTGAGGAGTTTTTTGCGCTTAATGAAATTACAGTACACAGAAGCGGCGCGGCAGTGCTGGGAGTGGATGTGTGCATAGATGGAAAGAGGCTTCCTACATATTGGGCGGATGGCCTCATAGTTTCCACAAGTTCGGGGTCCACTGCGTATTCGCTCAGTGTCGGAGGACCTATCGTCCTTCCCGACTCGAAGGTGCTTCTTGTTTCGCCGATAGCACCCCATAATCTTAACATCCGTCCTCTGGTGGTGCCGGACTCTTCGGGAATCCGTCTTCAGATGCAGTCACGTGACGGAAAGTTTATCTTCACAGCTGACAACCTTACCCGCGAACTCCCTGAAGGAGCCTCGATTGAGGTGGCGGTGGCACGCTTTTCGCTAAGGCGTGTCCGGCTTAACAGAGCCGACTTCATTAACGCTCTCACAGAGAAACTCTTCTGGGGAGAGGATGTGAGAAATATCAAGTAAAATACGACCTATGGCAACAGAAAATATTTCGTCTTTGCCTCTTCATGTGTCCATTATCATGGACGGAAACGGCCGTTGGGCCAAGGAGAGGGGAAAGGAACGCGTGTATGGACATTTTGAGGGAGTCTCAAGCGTAAGGGCCTGTGTCGAGGCCTCAGTGGAGACAGGTGTGAAGTACCTGTCCCTTTTTGCGTTTTCTGAGGAGAACTGGAATCGTCCGGATGATGAGGTTACCACGCTTATGGGACTGATGGTGAAGGCGATGGCAGATGAAATGGACAGCCTTGACAAGAATGGTGTGAGGTTTGTCGTGCTGGGTAACCGGGAACGTCTGGCTCCAGCTCTGAATGAGACGATCGATGCATGCATGAAGAGGACTGAAAAGAACGATACCCTCACCCTTATAATCTTCTTGAGTTACAGCGGAAAATGGGATATACTCCAGGCTGCCAAGAAGCTGGCGCTCGAACTTTCTGCCGATCCTGAAGGTGCGGAAAAGCTTGAAAATCTGAGTGTTTCGGATTTTGACAGATATCTTGTGACGGCCGGAATCCCGGATCCTGACCTTATCGTGAGGACTTCCGGTGAACACCGTCTGAGCAACTACATGCTTTGGCAGGGAGCATATTCGGAATTCTATTTTACCGAGACACTTTGGCCGGATTTCAGGAAGGAACAGTTCCGAGAGGCGTTGAATTCGTACGCAAAACGGGACAGACGTTATGGAAAAGTTAAATAAATGCTTATCTTTGCAGTTTTGAAATTAAGAACAACGAGATGAAATTCAGCCGGATAATCTGTCTTCTATTTGCTCTGGCATGCGCCGTTCCAGCTTTGGCGCAGAGCAGCGGCAAGGTAGAGGTGGACTATAATAATCCTAAGACATACATAGTAGGTGGTGTGGAAGTGGAGGGTAACGATCACTTTGCCCCTCAGCAGATTCTGCAGATTACAGGTCTCCAGAAAGGCATGGAGGTGAAGGTTCCAAGTGAGGAACTTTCATCTATTGTCAACCGTCTCTGGATGCAGAGATTCTTTGAGGATGTGGCTGTTGTCGTGGATTCGCTGGCACCTACGCGTGACACGGCGTTTTTCAAAATCAGGATTGTAGAGCGTCCGAGAGTTTCAAAGTGGGCCTTTGCCGGAGTCAAGCCAGGTGAGCAGAAGGAACTTCAGGACCGTCTGAATCTTCGCAGAGGAGGTGAATTCTCAGAATATGTTGCAAAGACCTCATCTGATATCATAAAGAGATATTACAAGGAAAAGGGTTTCTACAACGTTGACGTCAAGGTCAATACCAAGCAGGATACAATCATCAGAAGCGCCATCAGGGTGCAGTTCGCTGTAGACAGGGGAGAGAAGGTCAAGATCAAGACCATTACATTCAAGGGTAATGACCACGTGAAGGAAACAAAGCTTGTCCGTTCGATGAAGAAGACCAAGGACAATCGTTTCATCAACCTTTTCAGCTCGAAGAAGTTCAACGAAGGTGAATATTCGAATGACAAGAGGGCTTTGATCAGCGCCTTCAACGAGGCTGGTTACCGTGATGCACGTATCGTGAAGGATACAATGTACTATGTGGAGCCCGGCAAGCTGCAGATCGATTTTGAGATTGACGAAGGAAAGCAGTATTTCTTCAGAGACATCAAGTGGACCGGTAATGCAGTGTACTCGTCAGATGTGCTGAATGAAATCCTGATGATCAAGAAGGGCGATATCTATGACGTGGTTACGATGGAGAAACGTCTGTTCGGAGGCGGAAAGCAGAATGAATATGACGTGTCAAAGCTTTATCGTGACAACGGCTATCTTTTCTTCAACCTCCAGCCTGTGGAAATGAACATCGAGGGCGATTCGGTGGATGTGGAGATGCGTATCGTCGAGGGAAAGCCTGCGACCCTGAATAATATCATCATCAATGGTAATGACCTTACCAACGAGAGGGTCATCCGTCGTCAGGTCTTCACCCGTCCTGGATATCTGTTCAGCCAGACGGACTTCGAACGTTCGATTCGAGAGATTGCGTCAATGGGTCAGTTTGACCCGGAGGCGATTTCGGATCCGAATACAGGATATTCAATCATCCCTAACCAGATGAATAATACTGTGGACATTGTCTACAATGTTACGGAGAAGCCTTCTTCTCAGCTGGAGCTTTCAGGTGGATGGGGTGGAAATACATTCGTGGCTACTGTAGGAGTGAGTTTCAACAACTTCTCTACGCGCCGCTTCTTTGACAAGACAGCATGGCGTCCGGTTCCGCTCGGAGATGCGCAGAACCTGTCAATCCGTTTCCAGACCAACGGTACGTATTACACCAGCCTCTCGGCAAGTTTCTCTGAGCCTTGGCTCTTCGGAAAGAAGCCTACATCACTGAACATGTCTCTGTACTACACCAGACAGACAAACTCATACCTTGCATTCAATATCCTCAACAATGATGAGTTCATGGAGGTGTATGGATTTGCAGCAGGTATCGGTAAGCGCCTGAAGTGGCCGGACAACTATTTCGTACTTTACAACCAGCTCAGCTGGCAGACATACAAGCTTCAGAACTGGGCTTATCAGTTCATGTTCGACACAGGTATCTCGCACAACCTCAGCTATACTCTGAGTTTGTCAAGAAATTCTACAGACCAGCAGATCTACCCTCGTCAGGGTTCGAACTTCAGTGCATCAGTACAGTTTACTCCGCCTTATTCTCTCCTTAGAAAGAAGGGGTTGGCAGGATATGACAAGTCTGGTAACGAAATTCAGGCAACTTCATGGAAAGAGATCAACTATGATCTTCAGACTCCGCAGCAGAGATATAGGTGGATTGAGTATCATAAGTGGTCTTTCAAGGGTGAGGTATATGCAAAGCTTATCGGTGATCTTGTGCTGATGGCGCGTGCTCAGTTCGGATATCTGGGATATTACAACAGAAACTGGGGATACTCTCCTTTTGAGGGATTCCGTGTCGGTGGAGACGGTATGTCGGGTTATGATACTTACGGTTCGGAAATTGTTTCTCTGCGTGGTTATGAGAACTACTCTCTGACTCCTACAGCAGCTTCATCGGCTACCGGAAACTATTATGCAGGTAATGTATACGACAAGTTTACTGTCGAGCTTCGCTATCCTGTAGTGCTCCAGCCTCAGTCGACCATATATGCATTGCTTTTCCTTGAGGGAGGTAACTGTTGGTCGGACATCAGGGACTTCAATCCGTTCCAGATCAAGAGGTCTGCCGGTGTCGGCGTAAGAGTGTTCCTGCCGATGATCGGACTTCTTGGAGTTGACTGGGGATGGGGATTCGATGATCCTGTTAACGGAAAGAGCCAGTTCCACTTTGTTATCGGACAGCAGTTCTAG
>JAEIGA010011378.1_pt1 | contig 13512 bp, 12 predicted proteins | sample 9270691 | NCBI WGS metagenome assembly JAEIGA01 (sample SAMN17057246, study PRJNA624740) | gut metagenome | biome: biome; isolation source: fecal sample | host: Bos grunniens | place: China: Xizang | collected 2019
AACAAGATGGGTAATATTTTGCAAACAATGCTTTACTCAATGGTGTTACGCGACAAATATCAACGCAACGTTCAACCTGCATTATTCTATGCCCGATACATACATCAAGACGATTACTCGCCATCGCTAATAGACAAAGGCGTTGAGGGGTGTGAAGGTATAACGTATAACGATTATGCCGAGACATTTGAAACACTGCTACGCAACAAATTAAACGAATTGTTTGACCCTACACATCCATTCGAGCGTTGTAGTGCAGAAGAGAGCGACACATTTTGTAAATATTGCGATTTCAAGGCCATTTGCAAACGATAAAATATGAGAGCAAAAATATTAAGTGCCAGCGCAGGTTCTGGCAAGACATACCGATTGGCGTACAAATTTGTGCATGATGTTATAAAGCATTACACATCAAAGCCTTACTTATATAGAGCCATACTCGCTGTAACCTTCACGAATAAAGCTACCGAGGAGATGAAAAGTCGTATCCTAAAGGAGATTCATTCACTCATAGCTACCCCAGAGCAAAGCGGGTATATGAAACGTTTGCAAAGTGAATTAGGCCTGAGCCAGAATGAGATTTCACAACGAGCAAAAGCTATACAAAGTAGCATACTGCACGACTACTCACGATTTACGGTTCTCACGATTGACAAGTTTTTCCAGCGGATTTTGCGAGCGTTTATCAAGGAGTTGGGTATAGACCTCAATTACAACATTGAGTTGGACACATCGACAATACTCACACTCAGCACCGACGCCATGATTGAAGAGATGACCATTGACGAGAAACTCCAGACGTGGATTATGGAGTTTGCCGAAGAGTGTATTGATGAGGGGCAGCGTTGGGATATCCGCAATAAAATTCTCTCGTTAGGAGAAGAACTTTTTAAGGAAAGCAACAAACAGACCATACTAAATTCCACATCCAAGGAAGACCTTTTACAGATTATACGCCATGCCGACAAACGCTCAATGCAGGCAAAGACCGAGTGCCAGAAACTCGGCACTAAGGCTATGGAGATAATCAATGACTCAGGGCTTGATGCAGTGTGCTTCTTTGGTAAAAACCAGAAAAATGGGTTGATACAATTCTTCAGTCGAGCAGCAGAAGCCGAGCCTATAATACCGAGCGACAAGCTCAAGCTAAGAATTACAAACCTGAAGAATTGGACTGCATCGGATGTGAGTAAGCAAGTGAAAATTCAGGTAGGAGAATTAGCCGTACAGCTGCAACCCATACTCTCAGATTTATGCTCAATATGTGATAAAAACCAGAAATTATGGTGTTCTCTGCCATTCATCAAGGCTACATTCCGCAGTTATGCTTTATTGCAAGACATATACCAGAAGGTGCAGCAGCAATGCGAGCAGGAGGGTGTGATGTTGTTACCTGAAACAAAGTACATACTTTCACGATTTGTGGCGGGTAACGATGCACCGTTCATTTATGAGAAGATTGGCAACCGCTTTGAACGTTACATGATTGACGAGTTTCAAGATACATCGGCCAAGGAATGGGAGAACTTTGTTCCCTTGCTCAAGAATGCCATGTCGCAATCCGAGGATAGTCCTATACTCATCGTCGGCGATGTAAAGCAATCAATTTACCGTTGGCGTGGAGGTGATTGGCGTATTCTGAATAGTGGCGTAGAGAGCGATTTGGGTAGTGACAATATTGATGTGGAGATTATGTCGAACAACTACCGCAGTCTGAAACAGATTGTAGAGTTTAACAACATGGCCGTAGAGCGCGTTGTCGCCAAGGATAATGCCCAACTAAATATACAGCTACAAGAAGCCGCAGAGGAGCAGAAATTAAGCAAGGAGGCACAACTCGAACTCACCGACACTCTTATTTCGGCATATAATGGCCATGCGCAAACGCCTCAAATAAAGTCCGAGCAACAGGGATATGTAAGAGTGGAGCGTTTTGACAGTACATGTGAGCCTCCGCTTGTAAAGTGTATAGAATCAATCATAAAACGAGGCTACTCGTACAAGGATATATTGATTTTGTGTCGCGATAAGAAAGATGGGGAGAAGGCCGCAAACATACTATTGGAGTACAAGCGTCGAAACAACTCATTCAATATCATGACACAAGACTCGCTTATTATCAGCCGATCGCCAATAAGTCAGTTTGTAATTGCCGTACTGCGCTTATCGCAGAACATCAAGGACTCGATTAGTTGCGCCATGATGAATGATTACCTGGGCAGAAAATACTCCGAGCCCTTGCAAGAGGAGGATATAGCCCTATTGTCGCGCATCAGTCAGCTCACTCCCGAGGAGGCTTTTGAGCATATAGTAGCCCACTACTCACTGTGCGACAACAAACAGGAGATAGCCTATTTGCAGGCTTTGCATGAGCAGATTATATCGTTCAACACTTCAAAGGTTGCCGACATACAGTTATTCCTGAAGATGTGGGATGATAAAGGTTCGGAGAAATCGCTGAGTGTGGAGAAAAGCGACAACACGATAGAGCTGATGACAATCCACAAAGCAAAAGGTTTGGAGAAGAAGGTTGTAATCATCCCCTACTGTAGCTGGGGATTAAATCCTCGTCCGAACAACTTTGTATGGGCTACACCCGACACCCAGGCAGATGATGTAGCACGCATAGGACGGTTCCCCATCAACTACAAAACCGATATGGAGAACTCGATTTTCAGCGATGACTACTTCCGCGAGAAAGTATATTCTCATGTGGATGGCATAAACCTGCTATATGTCGCTCTAACACGAGCCAAGGAGGAGCTATATGCATTCATCCCAAGCAATGCAAAAGAGAACACAATAGGAAAATTATTCTGGAGTGTGCTTTCGGATAGCGCCGTAACTGACGAGGAGACGGGTAACGAGATAGTGGAATTCGGTGTGCCGATAAACTGCGATGCAGATAACAGCAATGAGCTAAGCCTCGCAACAAACATACTATTCAATGAGTACCCAACCACCCTGGCAAAGATGCGTCTTAGCCTGCCTCAACAACGTTATTACGAGGAGAGTAACAAACTCTCGGCACGCGACATGGGTATTCTCATGCACAGCATCCTGAGTGAAGCTACCGACCTTGCCAGCATAAAAGAGCGTATAACGGCAGCCTACAAGGCGGGCAAGTTGGATCAAAGCCAATCCTCGGAGTTGCTTACATCCATTGAACGAGAGTTTGAAAAAGAGCTGGTGCGCTCATGGTTTGGCAAATGGGACGAGATACGCAACGAGAACGACATAATAGGAAGCCATATCATAGGAACACGCCGACCCGACCGAGTAATGATAAAGGGTGACAAAGCCGTTGTGGTGGATTACAAATTCGGAGCCGAGAAACTGAAAGCCCACCAAAAGCAAATAGCAAACTACATGGGGCTGCTCTCGCAAATGGGCTACAGTGAAATAGAGGGTTATATATGGTATCTCTCGATGGGTGAAATTGTGAAGGTAGAGGAGTAAATGAGTATATTTTACTCATTATCTTATGAGAAGATGGTTAAATTTTGAATTATTCAGTATCTTTGCACCAAATTAGATTTTAGAGAATGAAAGTAGGTCATATACAAACACTAAAGGTAAGTCGTATATCGGATTTTGGTCTTTACCTCATTGACGAGCAGGAGCAGGAGGTACTTTTACCCAATCGTTACGTGTCGCTTGAAAATAAGGTGGGGGATGAAATTGAAGTATTCGTGTATCACGATTCCGAGGACAGATTGGTTGCCACAACCACCCGTCCGCTCATCACCGAGGGCCAAGCGGCATATCTCAAGGTTGTGGACAAAAACATACATGGCGCATTTCTTGACTGGGGCTTAGAGGGCAAGGATTTATTTCTTCCCAACCGCAATCAGCAGGGAGGTGTTCTGGCAGGCAGAAGCTATGTGGTGTGGTTGTATGTCGATAACATCACAGGCCGCTGCGTGGCGACAATGAAGCTGAAACCATTTATTGACAACGACATAATCACCGTAAAGCCTCGCCAAAAGGTGGACATTCTCATAGCCTCGGAGAGCCCTATCGGTTACCGTGCCATTATAAACTCACGCCACTGGGGCATGCTCTACAAGAACCAGATATTCCAGCCTGTGAGAGTTGGCGACCGCATGGAGGGATATGTGCGACGCATAACCGACGACAACAGAATAGACCTCACGCTGAGGATGGAGGGTTATGATGGTGTGGCAAACTCGGCCGAGGATTTGCTCAAGCTCATCAAGGAGAATGGCGGAGAGATGCCTATCGGTGACAACTCGTCACCCGAGAAGGTGCATGCCCTGACGCAGATGAGCAAGAAGGTATTTAAGCGTTCGGTGGGAATTCTGCTCAAGCGAGGTGTGATAGCAACCGACGGCGAAAGCATAAAACTCAAGTGAAATGGCACAACTCCACACCGCAGAACGTGTATCTCAGAGTGACGCATCGGACAACTATGTCTTTCAGCGTTCCATCCTGGCTTATCACCATGCCGCCGGTCTGGTGAGTGGCGACGTGCTTGAGATTGGCACAGGCATGGGATATGGCATTGAGTTAATAGCACCCGCTGCAACGCACTTCACCACAATAGACAAGAGCAGAGCTTACAATACGTCACTACCCGACAACGTAGAGTTTGTCAAAATGGAGGTTCCGCCATTAAAGTTCGCAGACGAGAGCTTTGACTATGTCATATCGTTCCAGGTCATTGAACACATCAAGTATGACAAGGAGTTTGTGAGGGAGGTGAGCCGAGTGTTGCGCAAGGGAGGTAAGTTTATTGTATCGACACCCAATGCGCCTATGTCTCTCACACGTAATCCATGGCACATACGCGAATATAGCGAATATGAGTTGTGCGACCTTATGGCAAACGGATTTACGCACATCGAAGCATTGGGAGTGAATGGCAACGAGAAGGTAATGCAATACTATGAGCAGAACAAGCGCAGCGTGGAGCGCATCATGCGCTTGGATATACTCGATTTGCAGCATCGTCTGCCTCGCCAGATATTGCAGATTCCATACGATGTGATGAACCGCATGAACCGCCGCCGCCTGTTAAATCAGAATAATGAGCTTACGCGTTCTATAAAGATGAGCGACTACTCTGTCGGCGAAATTACACCTCAGAGTTTCGATTTGTATTACATTGCAACGAAATAAGAGTAAAAAAACGGGGAAAGTCTTTTATTTTTCCCTACTTTTTGTTATTTTCGTTGGTTGATTCAATACATGTTATGTATGGGCGAATATATTGTCGAAATATTTTTGGTTGTCTCAGGTATTCTGGTCGGCATAATTAACACTTTAGCTGGCGGAGGTGCTATTATCACAATGACCCTATTCACCGTATTGGGGTTACCTATCGGTGTGGCAAATGGAACAAATCGAATAGCCGTCATACTACAAAATTTCACAGCCACCATAACATTCATTCGCAAGCGCATGCTTGACATCAAGGGCGGAGTGAAACTTGCCATACCTGCTGTGATTGGAAATATCGTAGGTTCGTTGGTCGCAACAAAGATTAGCGACACCATATTTACGATTTGCATGGCCGTGGTTTTGACTGTGGTGTTGCTTTACATGATTTTCGACCAGAGTCACAAAGCTCCTCACATACACGGCGGCCGCCCGCTGAAACCAAATATATTGCACTACTTGTGGTTTCTGCTGCTGGGATTCTACGGAGGATATATCTACATAGGCTTGGGATATGTGATTTTGGCGGTGACCATCTGGTCGATGAAACTTGACATCATCACAGCCAACGTAATCAAAGGTTTCATTATATTTCTCGCCACACCATTCTCGCTCATAGTCTTTATCATGAACGACCAGGTGGATTACGCATTTGGTTTGTGGCATGGCATTGGCAATGTCATTGGCGCAGCCTTTGCATCGCACTTTGCCATAAATTGGGGAGTGAAGTTTGTACGATATTTCACAATGGCCATATTGGTTGTGTGCTTTGCCGATTTGATTGGACTCATTTCTCTGCATGAGTGGATGCACACAATATTGAGCTATTTTGGGCATAAATGCATTGTGTGCTAAATGAAGTTTCACGAGGAAGATAAGATTATAGTTTCAGGCGCTCGCGTTCACAATCTGAAGAATGTGGATGTCGAAATACCTCGCTATGCCTTGGTAGTGATAACAGGCCTTTCGGGCTCGGGAAAGTCGTCATTGGCGTTTGATACCATATATGCCGAGGGGCAGCGTCGTTACATGGAAACACTATCGACCTATGCACGACAATTTGTAGGCACGATGGAACGCCCCGATGTGGATAAGATTACGGGACTGAGCCCTGTGGTTGCCATCGAGCAAAAGACAACCAACAAAAATCCCCGCTCGACGGTTGGCACCGTAACCGAGATAAACGACTTCCTGCGACTATTGTATGCACGTGTAGCAAGAGCCTACTCTCCCATCACGGGTGAGGAGATGGTACATTACACCGACGAGCAGATATGCAAGCTCATCATGGAGGGTTTTGACTCGCGCAAGGTGGCATTCATGGCCCCCATCGTTAAGGGGCGTAAGGGTCATTATCGTGAACTGTTTGAGAGCCTCGCGAAGAAGGGCTACATATATGCCCGCATTGACGGCGAAATTCAGGAGATATCGCCAGGCATGAAGCTCGACCGATACAAGATACACACCATTGACCTGGTGGTGGACAGAATGAGGGTGAATGTCAATGCCGAGGAACGCGTAATGTCGTCACTTAAGGAGTCGATGCGTCAGGGCAAGGGCACGATGGCGATATATGACTACGAAGCCGAGGGCATGCGATACTATTCACGCCATTTGATGTGTCCATCGACAGGCGTTGCGTTTGAGGACCCTGCACCCCACACATTCTCGTTCAACTCGCCCCAGGGAGCCTGCCCACGATGCAGCGGCTTGGGTGTGGAAGCTGTGTTTGACATATCGAAAATTATACCCGACAACACCCGCTCACTGGCTGAAGGCGCAATTGAGCCCATTGGTAAGCAGAAGAACAACAAGATATTCACCCTGCTGACATTGCTCGGCCGCCGTTATGACTTCACGCTGGATGAGCCCATAAACACCATCTCGGAGGAGGGCATGAATGCCATTCTATATGGTGACCCCAAACCTTTGACGGTGGATTTGTCGGAGTTCACATCGCTCTCGGGACGAAGGATGATTCCGTGGGAGGGCATTGCAGAGTATGTGCAGCAGAGCGATGATGAGGAGTCGAAGAAGGGGCAGAAATGGAGGGAGCAGTTCATGATGTACCGCCCTTGCAGCGTGTGCAACGGCTCACGACTGAAGAAGGAGGCACTGCAATTCAGAATCGGTGACAAGAACATCGCCGAGGTATCTGCCATGTCAATCGAGGAGTTCGCCGAGTGGATGTCATCCATTGAGCAGCACCTAAGCCCGAAAGAGCAGAAAATCGCACAGGAGATAATCAAGGAGATACGTGAACGCCTGCACTTCTTGGTAGAGGTGGGGCTTGGTTATTTGTCGCTCAGCCGCTCGGCGAGGTCATTGTCGGGAGGTGAGAGCCAGCGCATACGTCTTGCCACGCAGATAGGCTCAAAGCTTGTGAACGTACTCTACATTCTTGACGAGCCAAGCATAGGGTTGCATCAGCGCGACAACCAACGACTCATCAACACTCTCAAGGAGCTGCGTGATGCAGGCAACTCGGTTATTGTGGTTGAGCATGACGAGGACATGATGCGCTCGTCAGACTTCATTGTGGACGTTGGTCCCAAGGCCGGTCGCCGAGGTGGCCACATTGTGGCTACGGGAAATATTGACGACATCATGCAATCTGACTCCATAACAGCCGACTACCTGTGTGGTCGCCGCCGCATAGAGATTCCCGAAACACTGCGTGAAGGTACGGGCGAGAAAATCGTCATACGCGGAGCGAGGGGCAACAACCTGAAGAGCATTGACGTGGAGTTCCCGATGGGTAAATTTATATGCGTAACGGGTGTGAGCGGCTCGGGCAAATCGACACTCATAAACGAAACCCTGCGTCCCATACTCAGTCGCAAGCTCTATCGCTCATTCGACCAGCCGCTGGAGTATGACAGCATAGAGGGCATTGAGAATATTGACAAGTTGGTGGTTGTGGACCAGTCTCCCATAGGTCGTACACCACGCAGCAACCCTGCGACCTACTCAAACGTATTCTCTGATATACGCAAACTCTTTGAGGCCACTCCTGATGCGCAGGTGCGTGGTTTCAAGGCGGGGCGTTTCTCGTTCAACGTCAAGGGTGGCAGATGTGAGGAGTGTCGTGGTGCGGGTGTGCAGACCATCGAGATGAACTTCCTGCCCGACGTATATGTGCGCTGCAAGAGTTGCGGCGGAAACCGTTACAACAAGGAGACTCTGGAGGTAAAATACAAAGGTAAAAGCATCAACGACGTACTGAACATGACCGTAAACATTGCGGTGGAGTTCTTCGCCAACATACCCTCGATATATCAGAAGCTGAAGGCCATTCAGGATGTGGGCCTAGGCTACCTCACTCTGGGCCAGCCCTGCACAACGCTGTCGGGCGGTGAGAGTCAGCGCATAAAGCTCGCAGCCGAGCTATCGAAGAGCGACACAGGCCGCACGCTCTACATCCTGGATGAGCCTACCACAGGCCTCCATTTTGAGGATATACGACAGCTGCTGGGCGTGATAAACAAGTTGGTGGACAGGGGCAACACAGCGATAGTGATTGAGCATAACCTCGACGTGATAAAGGTTGCCGACCACATTATTGACATAGGCCCTGAAGGCGGTGCCGGCGGTGGCAGAGTGTTGGCCACGGGCACGCCACATCAGATTGCGCAATGCGAACAGAGTGCCACGGGTAAATTCTTACGCAAGATGGGCGTTTAGGCAAGAATTTTGAAATCGTTTCATGCAAAACCTTTATTGCTATGAAACGATTTTCAATTTTCATCGTGTGCATTGCATTATGCACTTTCTGTGGGCCATACGTTCACCGAGCAACCGCACAGAACAAGAAGCATGATTACCACAACACCACCCACGAGGAGCGTGCTGCGCGGCGTGCCGCACGACTTGCCGAGGAGGAACGCATCATCGACTCGCTCATGATTGCACAGAACTTCGAGTTTAACCCTCAAACCATGCAGCAGATGCCTGCGGGACAGATGAATTTTCTGTCGAACATCAACTATACGTTTACCATCTGGCGTGGTGCAATGGATATATGTCTGCCCTACATTGCGGGCATTACACCACCCTACCGTCGCACGTTGCTGAATACGGGCACAAAGAATCTGCAAAATTACAAAACAGTGCAAACCGACAACGGCTGGATAGTATCGTTCAATGCTGTGTTGTATGCCGAGATTGACTACACCTTCACGTTGGAGATTACCGACTATGGCGGAGCAACACTCACCATATCGAACGACTGGTACAACGATGTGCAATACACAGGTACCATATCGCAGGTGTACTAACAAAATAAGGGGCTGAGAAAGCCCCTTATTTGTTATTTGTAGAGCAGTGCCACGGCATGTGCCGACACTCCTTGCTCACGCCCCTCAAAGCCGAGATGCTCGGTGGTGGTTGCTTTGACCGACACTCTATCAACCTCAATGCCAACAACCGAGGCAAGCGCGGCGCGCATGGCGTCGATATGAGGGCGCAACTTGGGACGTTGCATGGCTATGGTGCAGTCGATGTTGGAAATAGAGTAGCCATGCTGTGCCACCACATCGCACACGCGGCGCAGCAGTATTTTGGAGTCTATACCCTTGAACTCGGCCGAGGTGTCGGGAAACAATTTGCCAATGTCACCCAGTGCCAAAGCTCCCAGCAGGGCATCGCAGATGGCGTGGATAGCCACATCACCATCGGAGTGGGCAACACAACCTTTGGTGTGCTCAATTCTCACGCCGCCTATCACCAATGGCAACCCCTCGGCCAGAGCATGCACATCGTAGCCATGTCCTATTCTGATGTCGTTCATACGCAAATTTAGTTAATAATGCTTGTGCAAATATAGCAATTATCTTATCAAAACACAAAAACAATACCCTTCCTCCCATCTATAAGGGTCGCTAAAAACCACTATTTTCTCGGCGAAAACATTATTTATACGCAATGCTTCAAAATGAGCAGCGAGATAGAGGATTTACACTCCTTAATTTTGAATTTTGAATTTATATTGCGTATATTTGCACCATTAATTGCGATTTAAGGTTCATTTTTTATGATAAGCAGAAGATTGCTCCGTATCAAGGTTCTCAAGAGCCTGTATGCCCATTTGAAATCAGAAGCTGACTCAATAATGGGTTCAGAAAAGAGTCTCGTGGCCTCAATTGACAAGACATACGACCTCTATTTCCAGATGATGTCACTCATCGTCGAGCTTGCTAACTACGCCGAAAAGCGTCAGGAGATAGCCATGCAGAAGAAACTCCCAACATTCGAGGATTTGCACCCCAACCGTAAATTTGTTGAGAATGCCGTCATCAAACTCATCGCCAACAGCGACTCGGTGAACGATTATCTGGCTTCTCGCAAACTCTCTTGGAAGAATAATCCCGAGTTGATAAAGACTCTCTTCACGCAGCTTGAGCAGACCGACTACTATCAGCAATACATGGCAAAGCAGGAGCGTTCGTTCAGTGACGACATGGCACTTGTGACCAACTTCTACACACTCGAGCTGGAAGAGTCGGAGTCCCTGGAGGAGGCTCTTGACGAGCAGTCAATCCTGTGGAATGACGACCTGGGTTTTGCTCTCATAATGGTGACACGCACACTCTCAAACATGCGTCCATCGCACAAGGAGGTGAAGGTGTTGCCAAAGTTCAAGAACTGGGAGGATTTGGACTATGCACGCGAGCTGTTCAGTAAAGCGGCAATCCACTTCGACGAGTATCTGGAGCAGATTGAGACATTCACCCGCAACTGGGACGTGGAGCGCATAGCTTTCATGGACAACATCATCATGGTAACTGCCATGGCCGAGCTCATCAACTGCCCATCAATTCCTGTGAAGGTCACCCTGGACGAGTATATCGAGATTGCGAAGTACTACTCTACACCAGGCAGCAGCACCTTCATCAACGGTATTTTGGACAAGGTTGTAATCGCACTCACCGAGAGTGGGCAGATTAAGAAGAGCGGTCGCGGACTTATAGGATGAGTAGCCTTGCAAGATATATAGTCCTCGCCGCACTGCTCTTGACTGCAACCCTGTGCGGATGCCAGCCCAAGCAGAAGTCGCTCACGCCAACACGAGAGGTCACAATGCAGGAGGTGGAGTATAGTGACGAGCAGCTACAACTCGGCATCAGGGACACGCTCAACTTCGGCAGGATGCGTCAAGGTGAGGTTGTCGTGAAGAAGTTGAAAATCACCAACCGAGACACCAAGCCCATAGTACTGCTGAGGCACGTTACTTCGTGCGGTTGCCTGAAGATTAACTACGAGCGCAAACCCATAGCTCCGGGAGCAAGCAGCGTGATAAATTTTGAATTTGATTCAAAGAGCCTTGAGGGGTGGCAGATGAAATTATTGGAGTTATATTTCGCCGATAAGGACACACCAATAAAAATATACATTGATGCCGAGGTGGAGTAATGAAAAGTGTATTACCTTTGCACATAACAGACAATATTGATTAATAACAAATAAACTTAAACGAGTATGATGAATTTTCTTGATGCAGCAGCCGCTGCGCCACAGCAGCCAGGTATGGGCAGTTTCTGGATTATGATGCTGCTTATGATTGTTGTGATGTATTTTTTCATGTGGCGTCCAGAGTCAAAGCGCCGCAAGGAGATGGCCAAGTTCCGCGAGGGATTGAAGAAGGGTGACAAGATTATCACCGCAGGCGGTATCTTCGGCGTGGTGAAGGAGGTTAAGGCCGGTGAGCCTACAATCCTTATCGAGGTGGACAGCAACGTCACACTCCGCGTGGATAAGAACATGGTTGTTGCCGACACAACACAGTTGCAGAAGCAATAATAAGCATCGCTTTTGTAAATCACAACTGCCGACCACACATGTGATCGGCAGTTGTTGTCTTATGGGATTTTCACCTCCACCGCAGCGGGAAACATATACCTCAAATCACCACTTGCCAAGAGCGTATTGCTCATTGTCTTTTCTGTACGAGCTACCCTACCCTTGTATATCTTCCGGCCCTTGTAGCAAACTGTGACAGGCTTGTCAAGATTACACATCGCATCGTTGAGATAGATGGTAATCTTCGGATAATCACACTGAATGATGTCAATCACATTACCCTTTCGCTCGGCAATGACCGTAGCACCATTCTTGTAGTCGCATTTATCAATGGCCAACCAATAGAACGACATACGGGCTACATCATCCTGACACCACACCACCTTGTCGGGATATGGTTCACGCACATACTTCGCCATCCATGGCAGTGCCGCAGCATCTTCCAAATCCATCCAGTGGCCCTTGTCGGCAACAATGTGTGTCTCGTGAATATAACCGCCGGGGTCGTTTGCTTGCAAATCATCGAGCAACTTGCCATATTCGGCAGCCATACCGTTTCTATTGAAAGAGCTGTCGTTTGCTCCCATCCAAATCATAAATGGGGTATTACGCAAATTCAGCATCGAGACGCCATTAGGATGACCCGCCATCATTGATGCGGCAGCCCATCTGTCGGCCATGCGGGGCGACATCTTGTATGCACCGTCACCGCCTGCCGAATAACCCATCAAATAGACCTTGTCGGGATTGACATCCCAGTAAACCACAGCCGCCTGAATCAGTTGCTCGAACAGCTCGCACAGACCATCCTGGAACCACATATTCCACGCATCCCATGGGGCACGAGGAGCTACATAGACACCCTCGCTTGGTGTATAGAGGTTTATCTGGTTGCGCCACTGACTATCGTTGCCGCTCGTTGCGACACTACCTCCACCGTGCATCGATATGTAGAGACTACGACCATCGGCAGGCTTTTCGCCACAAATACGATACGCGAATTTGAGTTTCAAATCATTGTATTCGATAACCTTATTTTCGATAGCGGAGCTATATCTCTTCTTTGTTTCGTCAAACCACTTCTTCTCCAGCACAGCCATTGCGGCCGCAGCTTCCTGGCGTGAGAGTTTCTTCTCGGCCTTCACAAATCTACCCTTGCAGAAACCTCCGACTTCATTACCCTCGCTATTCTGACCGCCACAACACTCTACTCTGTATCGATTGCCGCACGAGAGACAAGGGACAAGCAATATCGCAGCCAATAATAACAGATAAAACTTTTTCATAACGATATTAAATCAAAATTACTCTTGTTCATCCTCGGTCTTAAACTCCATAAACCCAAACTCATCGCGGGCACGCTCCTTGGGAAAAAGAAAATAGACACATGTAGCCGTAGTACACAACTCGCCCTGCGCATTGTATAGCTCTACTGCAATATCAAGCACGTTGCGCATCTGCTTCACGACTTTTGCCCGCAAGGTGATGGGCTCATCGGTAATCATTATAGGTTTCTTGTATTTTACCTCCATG
>JAEIGA010011379.1_pt1 | contig 13511 bp, 7 predicted proteins | sample 9270691 | NCBI WGS metagenome assembly JAEIGA01 (sample SAMN17057246, study PRJNA624740) | gut metagenome | biome: biome; isolation source: fecal sample | host: Bos grunniens | place: China: Xizang | collected 2019
AAAGATAGTACACCCAATAGTGCAATTCATCCATGACCTTGAAGAGGTCATGGTATTCTTGCATCATTTAGATAAAAAAAATAGTTAATGTTTAGTTAAAAATAACCAAACATTTCAAAAGTTTTAAGCTAGAAGGATGCTTATATATTTTTGACAGGAAGAAGCTTTATATGTGCCGTCTCCTTCAAATACAAATTTAAATGTTCCAAGATATTGTTTTGGAATAAAGAAAAACTCACCGGAAGGTCCGGTAGCTACTAATCTGTCTCCAAAGTAAACTTTAATTGTTTTACCAACCAATTGCTTACCGTTTGCATCCCTTAAGGTTAATTTTGCTGCATAACCTCTTAAAGAACCATCATCATAAAACATGTGGACAAAGTTTTCAGTCGCAAATGAAGCGGCATCGGAAATAGGAGTTCCTTCATCAGCCAGGGAAGTTGCAATTTTTGATTTGGATATCTTAATTGAACTTTTGGCACTGGCAGCCTTATAATAAGTATTGGCTTTGATGCTTATTGCAACCTTATGAGTAGTTTTAGCTAATGATTTAGTGGAAATGCTTGCAATACCTTTACTGTTTGTTTTTACAGAGTATGTTTTGGTATTCTTTCCAGTAGTTACTTTGATAGTTACTTTAACTCCGCTGACTGCTTTTCCGGAAGCCTTGTTTTTAACAGTTACCTGGAATGATCCGGCCTGTTTATATGCATTTGTTACACTTGGAGCGCTTACCTTATAGGTTGCTTTTGAAACTGCAATGGAACTGGTTTTCTTAGCACCTGTGAAATAAGTTGTATCAGCAATGTTTACTATAACTTTATGAGTACCAAGAGCAAGTTTGGAACCGTCATATTTAGCAATTCCATTAGCATCAGTTGTTACTGTTACAGTTTTAGCTTTAGATTTAGTGTAGACCTGCAATTTAAGTTTAACACCGCTTACTGCATTTTTGGTTTGAGTATTTGTTACTTTAATCTGGAAATATTTTCCGGAAGCGTAAGTAGTGGACAGTTTAGTCGGAGTGACTGTAAGTGGAGTTTTAGCAATGTTAATGTTGGCTAATTTAACAGAACTGGCTTCAATATTGTCAGTTAAAACGCTTGCAGTTGCAGAATATGTTCCAGGATTGAATGGAATGGCGTAAGTAGCTACACCATTTGAATTAGTTTTTAACAGAGCTTTGTTTCCATTGGAAAATACAACAAGCACCTCTACATTTGATAAGGCAGCAGCAGTTCTGGCATTGGTTACAGTTACTGTTAAAGTTTTGTCATTGTAATATGAACCTGCTGTTTTTAGCGCCAGGTTAGCTTTGACATTATCAATTACCTCAGTACCAACAGTTACAGGGTCATTATTGCCTTCAAATATACAGTATTTCGCAAGACCCCCTTCCATTGCACTGCCGCTATCTGCACTATTTTTTCTAAATACGGCATTTTCCACATTTGAATCACTGTCTATAATAGATAATGCTCCACCGGTTTTTGCAGAGTTTCCTTCAAACAACACATTACCCGAAACATTCAATTTTCCTTTAATACCATATTGGAGAGGAGTAGGATTTGCATATATCTTAATTGCACCACCATACCTTCCCGCATCATTATTAATAAATGATGTAGTTCCGCGAATATCCAAAGAGAAAGTTTGGGCAAAGAGCCCGTCATTATTGTCAATGACTGCACCATTATTCATATAGACTGCTCCACCGCCCTGTTCGGCATGGTTTGTATCAAATATAGAATCAAGAACAACTGTGGATTGGAAATTGAATACAGCACCACCGTATTCGGCTTCGTTATTATAGAAAATGGTGTTATTTATTAGAGATTGTGCTGAACCGGTTATAAAATAATCATCACTGGTATAAGTGTCAAGATAAACTGCACCACCATAATCACCTGCACGATTACTTCTAAAAATAGAATTACCTATATATATAGAAATCCTATTCTGTGAAGGGTAATAAGCGTATATTGCTCCACCCTCTTCTTCAGCATAATTATTGTAGAAATAACAATTTTCAACTATAGTAAAACCGTTGGTGTTTATAGCTCCACCGCGATGTTCTGCAGTGTTATTGATGAAGTTACAGTTTTCAAACATGACATTATTGCCCCTAATATATGCTCCGGAACCGCCTACGCTATCATAACCATTTATCAGGTTCAGATTTCTTATAATGACATTGTCTGCAAAAATTAATATTACACCTGTTTTTTCACATGAATCAAGAGTATGTCCGTTTCCATCAATAATCATGGATTTTTCAATTCTTATCCCATAATCATTGAAATCATCATCACAATAAAAATTAGTACTTAAGGTCAGAGTACCTTCTTCAGGAACACCATCAATTATTTCCTGAAGTCGGGTATATGTTGACCAAGTCGTATCTCTGAGGGCATCAGAGTCACTATCAGATACAGGAGTTGATATCTCTTCACTGAGCCCTATTTCATCCATATTATCCGCCCCTATTACATCACCGATAGAATCGCTGACTGTATCATTGTTTACATCAGCCGCACCGACTGCAGATACAGTACCTAAAACGATAATCAATAAGAATAGAAGCAATACATTACTTTTATTAAACATATTGATATATTTATTCTTAAACATATTTAAATTGTATCTATTATGAAAAAATATCCGGATATATTATAGACAATTTCATATGTAATGAATATTTTACAATTCATATAGCAACATTAATTAATGACAAAATAACAAATATAATAATATAGTTAATTGTTAATGTGCATATATTATATCAATAAATATGTAGAATATACGCATTTGTCAATCAGCTTGCAAACTCAGGTGAAAAATATGAAATTGAAATATTTCTTTGCATTAATATTGGTTTTAAGTACCCTATTTTTACTTGGAACTGTAATGGCAAGTGAAAATGTAGATTATAATGCAAATTCTTCATGCATATCCATCAGCAGTATTGATGAAGAATATTTCACCCGCCCCGATGCTGATTGCGATGACGTTGAAGCCATCTCTAGTGATTCAATCAATGAAAAGCCAATAGCTTCCCCTTCAGGTGATAAAGTTGATTTGTCTGCCGATATGGAACTGGGAGACGTTAAAAAGAACACTTACGGCATTAATGAGATGAGTTTTGATGTTCCATTAATAATCCATGCAAAAGTCATTGACGGAATTGCAAAAAATACAAAAGTTTACATAATCATTCCGGAAGAGTTTGAATTCTTGTCTTCATCTGAAAACAGTGGAACATATAATCCGGAAACTAAGATTTGGGACCTCAGCGATTTGCAAAGCGGAATCAATGCAACTTTAACCATTTTTACAAAAATAAATACAAAAGGAAAATTTACCATATATGTCAATGCAACAACAGATTCCAATGACACTGATCTAACCAACAACGATTTGAAATGTGATATTGAAGTCACATCAAAAATCAGCTCAAACACCACCCGAACAAGTGCGCAGCAAAATGAAGCTCAACATAATATGCACTATGCAAGTATAGCCCAGGGCGCAAATAGACAAATCAATTGGGAAAATCTGCCGCAGCCTAATGCTAGAAATAGTGAACCTGAAATCAATGACAACCCTGAAGAGACACCAACCGATGAGGAAAATAAAGGTTCCAATGAAGACCCGACAGAGACCAACACCGAACAGGGTCAGGGTTCAGATGACAACATTGACCCAAATCCTCAGGATGAAAATGGAGAATCATCAAACAGCGTATCAAAAGAGATAAATACCAACATATTTTCCAGTGCAGCCGACACTATAAGCGATGTAATAAGCAGCATATTCAATCCAGATTCCAAATCAAACGATGGAAATCCATTTAACTCAAAAATCGTTAAGGCCATAGCCGCTAATGATTATAGAACAATCGCCATTTTAATTTTCTCATTATTTTTAATTATATTTATCTGCAACTTAGGTTATGAAAAAATCAAATCATGAATTTGAATGAAAACCTAGGATATATGAAAAATACTTTCCATAAAATTAAATATTAATGAAAAACATAACTTAACTTATGTTTGACAAAAAAGCCTTGTTTATTTTATTCACATTAATTCTAATAATGGGAACAATGTCGGCAGTAAATGCAAATGAATTGAATCAAAGCACAGAAATTGCAACTGCTGATATTAATGACACAATTTCACAAAGTTCAGAAATTGAAGTATCTGTAGAAACCCAAAAAACCTTTATTGATTTGAATAAAGATATCAATGGTAATAATAATGCTGAAGTTTATTTAAATCATGATTATGCCTTCAATTCCGACGTAGATGCAGACTTTGCTGAAGGAGTTGTCATAAATCGTGCCGTGACAATTTGGGGTAACGGCCATATTTTAGACGGCAATAATGCTGCAAGGATTTTTGAAGTAACCGATTCCAAAGCAATCTTTCACGACATTGTTTTTACCAACGGTAAAATAAAATCTTAAGGAGGCTCCATATATGGTGAGTGTACTTCAGTAAATTGCAGTTTTATTGGAAATCATGCAGGTTATGGTGGTGCAAACAACGGAGGCGGCAGTTTTATAAATTGTAGCTTTATCGAAAACACAGCAGAATACAGTGGAGGTGCAGGATGCGCAGGTTCCTTTGAAAATTGTAATTTTACCAGAAATTCAGCACATTATTATGGAGGTGCAATATATTATGGGGGAAATATGAGAAAATATCATGTCCTAAATTGTAATTTTGTTGAAAATCATGCCGACAAAGGTGGTGCAATTAACATACAATTTAGCGAGTATGCCTCTGTTGAGAATTGTAGATTTACCCGAAATTCAGCAACATGGGAAGGAGGCGCAATATATGATGTAAACTGTAATAACTGCACATTTATTGAAAACACAGCAGATTATGGTGGAGCAATGAAATCTGGAACTGCCAGAAATTGTACTTTTAGTGCAAATCATGCAAACTTTGGCGGTGCATCATATAACGGTGCATGTTTAAACAGCTCATTTATTGAAAACTATGCGGATTATGGTGGTGCAATATATGAAAGTTGGCGTACTGAAGATTGCAGATTTATTGGAAACTATGCATTTTTCGGCGGCGCAATTTATAGAACTAACGTTTTCGCTACAAAGAATTGTTATTTCGCATACAACTTCGCCAGAAATGGTGGTGCTGTATATCAAGTGGAAGCAGAAAATTGTTTTTTCGCAAATAATGAAGCAACAGAATACGGCGGCGCAATGTATGGAGAATCTGCAACCAACTGTAGTTTTCAAGACAACAAGGCAAACACGGGAAACGATACATTCAATACTGAAATTCTAGAATCAGGTTCAAATATTACTAATTCTTCATATATAATCTATTTTGATGCAGATGCTGCATTTGATGGTGACGGATCTAAAAATAATCCATACAAATATTTATATCCGGGTAGAATCAGCTCTGTTGTTACTGCTTACTTTGCAGAAGGAACATATGAACTGAACAGTACATGCACAATTACCGGAGCCAGATTAATCGGTGAAGGGAATGTTAGAATTGATTCCAAAGTATCTAACCAATATGATTTTATTATTAAAGAAAATTCCTATCTCGAATTAAAAAATATACAATTTCAAAACATGAATATCCTCAATCAAGGTACATTAAATGTTAAAGATTCATATTTCGAAGGAACAGATCTATTCGATCCCCACAATCTTCCAGAAATTGAATCCGGCTCAGGTTTATTTGACAGTTCTTATGGAGGAGTCATTGTTTGTGACAGTCCAGCCAGCAGCAAATCCGCATTGATTTTAGATGGATGTCATTTCCAGAGAGTCTATGATGCATTTAACGGAGGAGCCATTGCAGCTATAAATTCCGACATTTCCATTTCAAATACTGTCTTTTTCCAATATTCTTCCACTTATAAAGGCGGTGCAATTTATTGTATAAACTCTAATTTAAACTTGTATAATGGACGGTTCACACCATTCACCATTTCTGAAGATGAAGATTCAACTGTAACTCAATATGGTGCTTATACCTCATATTACGGCGGTTCAATATATTGTGAAAACTCAAACATGTTCATAGACCGCTCTAATTTTGACGGATCCGTATCTTTTAGTTTTGGAGGATGTATTGCTTCTCTAAATTCCAATATCACAATTAGAGAAAGCAGTTTTAATAATTCTGCATCATTAGCGGATGGTGGTGGAGCAATCTATAATTCAAAAAGCGAATTATATATTTTTGATTCAAAACTTTTTAATAATAGTGCTGAATTTGGAGGTGCAATCTGCAACATAAATTCCATTTTAAATTCATATCACTCTACTTACTCAGACAATCACGCAAATTATTATGGTGGAGCAATTTATGACATTTACGGAACCATGAATTTTTATACAAACTGGTTTTATCTTTCCCGTGCATTAGCTGGTGGTGCAATATATACCAGGATTCCAAATGAACTTATTTTGCAAACCAATAGTTTTGGAGACAGTTTTGCTAAAGAAGGCTCTTCCATCTTTTATGACGGAAAAAAAGAAAATGTTATTTCAAATAGCTATTCCAATGATTATCATGTTTTTGCTGAATTTCACGCTACATTAAATGGGAAAGACTACTATCTCATAAGTAATCCTATATATTATCAATTATCATCTTACACAGTTGACCATTTATATTACCCATATCCAGTTTATGAGGTTTACGACGGTCCTGTTACTATGATGATTCGTGGCACTGATGATGACAGCAATCTAACTTCAATCGCTACACATGATGCATTCAACAATATTTCAGTCAACATCAACTTTAGTGAGGAATTTGTCAATCCAACATTGAATGTCTACTTATTTGAAGGCCATAATATCGAGTTATACCGTAAAGGATTAACAGGAAATCGATATTCCGGTTCAAGAGATAACTTATTTAATAAATATAATCTTATTGGAAATTATAGTATAGATCTGTCTGACAGCATTCTTAATGGCAATTATAATTTCACCGGACCATGCACAGTAGATTTTGGCAATTCCTTTTTAAAAATCAAATATGATAACCTTTATCAGGCCGCATCATTTAATCCTGTCAGTCTGATTAACAATTCATTTCTTGATTATACAAACCTTCCATCCCAGATAGACGTATTGTCATCATATTACAATTCAAATGATTACGGTTTTGTTAGTACCGTTAAAGATCAAAAGAATGGTGGTAACTGCTGGGCATTTTCAGGAATTGCAACACTTGAAACCTGCCTCAGCAAGGCAACAGGAGTCAAATATGATTTTTCAGAGGAAAATGCTAAGAATTTAATGGCAGCATATTCTGTTTACGGTATAAAAATTGAAACAAACCATGCAGGATACGAATCTATGCTGCTGAGCTATTTGACAAGCTGGTTAGGTCCAATAAATGAAGACATTGAAAACTATGATGATTATTCTTCCATATCCATTTTGGAAAGTCCGATGTTTCATATTCAAAATGTCAAGTTTTTACCTGCACGTCTGGACAGTTCCGACAATGATTTGTATAAGCTAGCAATAAGGGACAACGGTGCTGTTTCAGTAACATTCAAATGGGGAGATGATTTCCATTCAGTTTCACTTGTCGGCTGGGATGACAATTATGTCGGTTACGACTCACTTGGCAAATTGGCAAACGGTGCATGGATATTTAAAAACAGCTGGGGACCAGACTGGGAAAACAACGGTTTTGGATACCTATCTTATGATGAAAAAATATCCGAACAGATATATCCTAACTTACACGCCTACACTTTCGTATTTAATGACAATAATCCTTATACCAAAATTTACCAGTATGATTTTGCAGGAGTTAGTGAATTTTACCATTATATGGACTCAATTTCATTTAAAAATACATTTACAGTAGAAGATGACTGTCTCCTGTCTGCATTTTCCACATACTTTGACAGCCAAACCAATTTTACGGTTAGCGTTTATAAAAACAATCAATTTGTTTTCTCACAAAATGGTACTGCTTCTGCAGGTTATTTCACCATACCTTTCACCACCCCAATTCAATTAGATAAAGGTGATGAGTTCAGTATTGCTATAAATAACCACAATAAAGGCTATAATTGTATTCCAGTCTGTTCAGCAGAAGAAATTACCAAAAAAACCTTCAGTCAAAATGTTTCATTTATAAGCCTTGACGGTGAAAACTGGTTTGATTTGTATGATTATGCAGATTCATGTAATGTGGCCTGTATTAAGGCATTTACTCAAAATATCAATTTGACAAACATAAAAATCAACATTGATGAATTTGACTCCGTCAATACAAAAAATTTCAATATCAAAGTTGATTTGGATAATGTTGACGTTAATGCAATCAATTACTGTTTGGTGAAATTCATTATTGATGGAAACACATATTATGCTCAAATCAGAAATGGAGAAGCAATATTAAATGTTAATTTAGAGGAAGGAAACCACAGCCTATCTGCACAATATAAAGATAACTTATTTGAGTCCAACATCATTAAGTTTAACTTTACAGTCAAACATGATGCATCAAGCCAATCATTTAATGCTCTTCAAGATTTAATAAACAACGCAGAAGAAAAGGCAAATATTAGCCTTAACCACGACTACATATACGATGAAAGATTTGATGACGGAGAATATGGAGTCAGGATTACTAAAACAATAACCATCGATGGAAACGGACATGTTATAGACGGACTGTTAAAAGCTACAGGATTTTATGTTAGCGCCAGGGACGTCGTTTTAAATAACATAATATTCAACAACACATTTTCCACCAATGGTGGAGGGGCTTATATTGCAGCACGCAATGTTACATTGAACAACTGCACTTTCATAAACTCCATGGCAACCCAATACGGAGGAGGAATCTATTCACTATTCGATATCAATTTAAATGATTGTAAATTCATCAACGATACTGCAAATATGGGTGGAGGATTATACCTAATAACCAGTAATGCCACAAATATTAAAAATTGTTACTTTAACAACAATAACGCATACCTGCACGGTTCAGCAGTATATATTGACGGCATTGGAAACTGTATTATTTCATCCACAAATTTCACAGACAATATTGCAAAATATAACGGTGGAGCAGTATTTTCAATTGTTTATCAAAATAATTTCACTGAATGTTTATTCAAAAACAATTCAGCCAATTCAGGAGGAGCAGTATTTTCCAATGCTTACTTAAATGACTTTAGAGGATGTGTCTTTACAGACAATAATGCAGAAAAATCTGGCGGGGCAATAAGCTCACACAATAAGATTAACATCACAGATTCTGATTTTATAAATAATAGAGTAACAACATGGGAACAATTCCCATTTGGAGGTTTTGGTGGTGGAGCGATTTATTCATATGATGATTTGAAAGTCTACAACTCCATATTTACCAACAACAGTGCGGGAGAAGGCGGAGCGCTATATACCAGCAAATATCTAAAAATTTACAAATCCAAATTTATCAACAATACAGCTTCCGCTTCCGGAGGATCCGTCTATACATCCAATTGGATGATGATGAAAACAAATATGGGCATTCTACTGTTTAGCGATGCAAATATATATGATTCATACTTTGACAACAACAATGCTACAAGAGGAGGTGCCCTATACAGTGTAAAACTAGCTGACAACTGTACATTTGTCAACAACCATGCTAAATACGGTGGCGCAATTTATAATATAAATACTGTCGAAAGCAGTAATTTCAAAAACAACTTCGCAGAAATAAGTGGAGGCGCAATTTATGAAGTAAAGACAACTAAAAATTCCAATTACATTAACAATTCAGCAAAATATGGTGGTGCTGTTTACTTTGAGAATACTGGTACTGTGACAAATTGTAATTTCACACTCAATTACGCAACTGAAGGAGGTGCGATTCATATACCTGAAAACACAATCAGCACTATTGAAAATTCAAGATTTGACAATAACTCTGCCCAATACGGTGGAGCTATTATTACATATACAGATACAGAAGAAAACATGGCAAGCATAAGCATTTCCAAAAACAGTTTCACCAGCAACAATGCTAATATGAGCGGAGGCGCTATTTATTCAGACGGATTAATTTACATCGAATCAAGTAACTTTGAAAACAACACTGCCAACTGGGGAAGCGCAATTTTTTCCGTTGCATACCTTAATCTTACAGATTCAAACATTACATCAAATCAAAACATCACCCCTCTGCAATTTATGTACCATTACATCAATGAAACTTCAGTTTACGGTGATTTGTATCTCAAAAACAATAAAATCAATTCACCTGCTGGTGCAATTTACTATAATGAAAATGAAATCGCATATAAGTCACTGCTGTTTCTGGTTTTCAACAATACCCAAATAATCAAAGGCCAAAACGTTAATGTGGCACATATAGAAGATATGGATGGAAATATCTTTAATGCATATGGAACCGGAGATTTAATTATAACATTAACCGACCAGAACAACAATAGAGTCCGCTTCACATTAGCATACGACACCGATTTGGGAGGATATCTTTTAGATACTTCTTCAATAAACTACGGAACATACAGGCTTGATGGAAAGCTATCCAACAACTATCCGGGCTGCATAGCAAAACCTGCAACATTGACAGTTACAGATGCTAACGGCAGAACCTCACCTGCCATTTTACCGTCCGAGATAACAGCAGAATATGGAAAAGACAAAAAGCTCACAATAACCCTACAGGACATGTCAGGAAATGCAATATCAAACAGCGCCGTTAAAGTTAACTTTAATGGAAAAAGCGTTACACTGACAACAAACAGAAACGGGCAAGTGAGTGTGGACTATAAATTGGTGCCTGGAACATACATTGCATCCATCAGCTTTAACGGAAATAACAAGTACAAAGCAACAAGCAAGATGATGACAGTGACCGTCAAAAAGGCCACACCTAAAATAATTGCTTCCAAAAAGACTTTCAAAGTAAAAGTCAAGACTAAAAAATACACAGTTACAATTAAAAACAACCTGGGAAAAGCAATGAAGAAAGTTAAAGTTACAATTAAAATCAAAGGCAAAACATACAAAGCAACAACCAATTCCCAAGGAAAGGCAACATTCAAACTGAAACTTGCCAAAAAAGGAAAATTCAAAGCAACAGTAAAATATGCCGGTAACAAATATTATAATAAAATTAGTAAGAAAGTGAAAATTACAGTAAAGTAATCATTGGGTGTTAAAATGAATAAAAGAAAGATTGAATACTTAATTATGGCAACAACTATCCTTTTGCTAGTTTATGGAGGATATTGCTTAGCGACCCATAAATATTCAGAACAGAACACACAAATAACAGATTCAATCATGATGAATTATCCAACAAGTTCTGAATATAAAGTTAATGGAGATTCCGTTGAATTTAGAAATCCCCAAGATTCCTTCTACAATATGGACGTTAGCAAATTAAACTCTTCAAATGAAAAAATAACTACCCTCTTAAAAAATTTTGCTACAATAAATGAAGGTACGATTGACTATAAAAATGAAACATGTTACCTGATTACATTGAAATTTGATGACCCTCAAGGCTTTAAATATCATTCCCTAATCATTCCTTACGATTCATTTGACAAGAACAATCTAACTTTTACAAAAGACACAGATGTCTACGTATTTGAAGCAAACAACAGAGAATATGTTGTGGATGCCGCATTTAACAGTCAGGTGAAAATATGAGTCTAGAAAACGAAAAGCATAATGTTTTTATAAGCTATTCAACAAGAAACAGCGATATCGCCCATAGGATATGCTACCTTCTTGAAGAAAACGGCTTAAAGTGCTGGATTGCACCGAGAAACATTTCATCAGGTAAAATATATATCGAAGAAATCGGAGATGCGATAAGAGCAACCAAAATCGTTGTTCTTGTCTATTCATCATTTTCACAGGCTTCAAGATATGTCAACAATGAAATTGAAATGGCCTATTCCTATAACAAACCAATCATCTCATTCAACATTGACAATGCAGAACCGAAAGATGAAATGGCATATTTTTTAAAGGTGTCACAATGGCTGCCTGCCTATCCTGACCCTGAAGCTGAATATGAAACATTGATTAAGGATGCCAAACAGTTATGTGATGCAAAAAGCGATGCTCCAATCATTACTGATTTTACCAATTATAAGGAAGAGGATATGACAAAGCATAAAAAGGATTATTTATCCCTTATTCTGCTTTTTACTCCAGTATATTGGGCGTCATTTATTTACATGGGACTTACATCACATAAAAAATTATGGACACTGATGGGGCTGATATATCTGATTCCAAGCATAATAATTCTGCTTTTGGAAGTTCAGACAATCAATTTCCTCTTTATCATGCATCCAATACTGAATCTGTTTATCCTGCTATTCGCAATGTTCTGGATAATAACTATAATTCACGGATTTTTAATCAGGAACGAATTCCTAACAAGAAAATCAATTTTAAGATTTACATTTTCAGACGAAAAACTCTTTGAATACCTTTATGAGGAGTATATACACATTTAGCGAGGTTTTATCATGACCCATGACGTTTATATATGCTATGATGAGAAAGATGAATATCTAAGTGACGAGCTCTATGAGCTGTTTGAAAAAAACAATATTAAAGCGTGGAGCAAGTCAAAGGACATGCCCTCAGACGGAAGCGTTGATACTATAACCAATGCCATAAGTGAATCAGAGTGCTTTGTGCTGATTTTAGGCAAAAGTTCGAAAGATACAAACTACATTATGACCGAACTGGACATTGCATTTTCAAATGAAGTTCCGATTGTAGTATTTGACATCGATGAGGGAAAATCATCCAAGAAACTGGAGTTTCTCATAAGAACACAGACCGTGATTCCATCATATCCAAACACTAAAAAACAGCTGGAAAAATTGGTAAAAGAAACATCAGACATTGTAAAAAAGCCAGTGAACAACGTGAAAATTGATTCCAAAACCATTAATGTGTTTGATGAAATCAATCCAAAAAGAAAGGAAAACAAAATCAAAAAATACATTGCCATAGCCATCCCGATAGTGGCGGCATTGATTTTGATATATTTCTTTGTCATTATACCTGCAGGTCAGAATACAACCTCTGACGGAATATTTGCCATGAATATGACCAAAATTGAAGTAAACGGCAATAACTATGCAGTTTATGGAGAATCATATAACATGCCATCAAATCCGGAAAAATACTTCATGAACATCAAATTTTATGATAAAGATGACAATAACGTGTTTGAGGTAAATTCAACAGCCGATGAGTTCAAAAAAGGAATTATGTGGCAAGGAAACTTACCGACAAATAACGTGACACATGTAGGATTCAAGTTGATTGACTTAAATAACAAAGTCCTATCTCAAAACAACTGCACAATCCAATAATTGCAATGTTAATAATCATTGCAATCTTTTTTTATCTAATAATGCAAGAATACCTTAACTTCTATAAGTTAGGGATGAATTGCAAGTTGGGTATACTATTATTTTAT
>JAEIGA010011380.1_pt1 | contig 13511 bp, 18 predicted proteins | sample 9270691 | NCBI WGS metagenome assembly JAEIGA01 (sample SAMN17057246, study PRJNA624740) | gut metagenome | biome: biome; isolation source: fecal sample | host: Bos grunniens | place: China: Xizang | collected 2019
ACATCTTACTGAGCATCCTTGACACCAAACAACAGCTCTAACACCAGGACCGTTATTCAATGAGTCTTTTTCTATCTTTGCTACCCGCATCAAATCCCACATGTACCTTTCTTGAAATTATTCCGCCGAAAGCATTTCCAATGATTACGATTACTAGATGTAGTAGTGCCTCCAGCGTAAACATTCTAGCTCCTACCATGTAACACATGTTTGCTATACTGTGTTCAAGTCCTAAGAGAACAAATACACCAACTACAAGTATGACTCCAATATAGTTGCATTTTTTCTTAGCTTCGACTGCTGAGTATATAAGCATTCCGCACAAAGCAGCTTCCACAAATGATAAGTACAGTGGCTCTGACAACTTCTGATTCATGATAACTTCAGCCATCGGTGTGTCAAACGCTAACATGATGGTTGAGCCGATTGCATTTCCGAGTACCACATTCAGTAAGAAAGGAATCTCTCTAACCTTAGTAGTATAAGGAACAATGCCTGTGTACAAATAACTATCCATAATGAACACCAGAAGTATTCCCACTGAGAATACAAAGCTGCCTACCACAGGAGGACAGCTCATGTACGCATAAGCACCTAAACCAATGCTTATACCTGCTACTACAGCCTTAAGAGTCTGCTGTAGTACTCTCTTCTTCATAATCATGTTTTACCCTCATTCTAACTTCCTGTATCTTACCGGAGTTGAAAGCTGTAGTATAATTACCAGTTAAGTATCCTGTTACGCGTCTTAACTGCATGATGTTCTTGCTTCCGCATACAGGACACTCATCTTCAAACTCATCTGTGTATCCACAATCTGAACAGAAGTCGTTTGGAATATTGATTGCGAAATACGGGATGTCTTTATCCATAGCGTAGTTAACAATTGCTTCTAATGCATCAATATTGTTCTTTGTAGTTGTATCCAATTCAACATATGTAATACAACCAGCGCTGCTATATCCTGTTAACTGACTCTCAATATCAATCTTATCGAAGATTGACATGTTTTTCCAAACAGGTACGTGCATACTGTTTGTGAAGAACTCCTTGTCAGACACATTTGGAATCTCACCATACTTTTCCTTGAACTTAATCATTGCAGTTTTGCAAAGGTTCTCTGCAGGAGTAAAGTAAACACCGAAATTAAGACTGTACTCTTTCTTAAAGTCAGCACATCTGTCTTTGAACAGTTGCTCAATCGTCTTAGCTAACTCCATACCTCTTTCCTCAGTATGGTCACAACCAATAAGAATCTGTAGAGTTTCAGCAAGTCCCAACTGTCCGATTACTAGGGTGCCGTGCTTCAATGCAGAACGAATTCCTTCTTCAGGAACATATCCTGCAATAACATTGTTCTCATACATGAACTTAGCTGACTCTGGACTCTGAGAACAAATCCACTCAAATCTTTCAATCAGCATATCTTTTGCTTCATGAATCTTTGTATCCAACAGCATCAAGAAATAATCAGCAGCATCAAAGCCTTCAGCCCCTACAGGCTCCTCTTCTTCGCCTGCCATAATTCTTTCAAGTCGTTCCTTAGCTTGCATGGCCAGTGTGGGCATAATAATTGTTACAGGGCAGATGTTTCCTCTGCCATCTTTCTGCTGTCCTAAACCATTAACGTCCCAACCATTAGCTGTTCTACATCCCATAGTAGAGAAGTAAGTAGTAGGGTCATTAACATCGTATCCTGCATTACCAGACCAATCCACATTAGCGTAGTTTGGATAGAGACGCTGAGATGTTGACTTCAATGCTAATCTGTACAGGTCGTAGTTCGGGTCTCCTGGCTTTCGGTTGATTCCCTTTGCACACTGGAAAATTCCACAAGGGAAGATTGAAGTTCTTTTCTTCGTTCCAAGTCCTTCAATGCTAACTTCCAGAAGTGCTCTTGTAATCATTCTACCTTCTGTCGTTGTGCACGTTCCGTAGTTAATGGAAGTGAACGGTAGCTGATTTCCTGAACGACTCTGCAGTGTGTTGAGATTGTGATACAAACCTTCCGCACCTTGGTGGACTTCACGCATAGTCATTTCCATCGCGAAATCATATGCCCGTTTATCACAGCCGTGGTCAGTCCATCTGTCAACATCATCCAACGGGATGTCGTACCACTCTCTATAATCATAATGATATTTATCTGTGTCAATACCCTCAACCCACTTGAGCCCGTCTAAGAAATACTTAGCGAAACTCTTACGCACATAAGGGGCAAGAGTCCAGTCCAAGTGTGTTGCACTAACTCCGCCAAACTGTTGTAAACTCTGAAGCTGGAAGATAACAGCTACCAATTGAAAAGCTGTACTAATGGACCCAGCTGTTCTTACGTCAGTCTGACGGGTATTAAATCCATCGGCTAATAACTTGTCAAAGGGGATTGACATACAGTTATGACTACCGACAGCGTAAGCATCCAAGTCGTGCTCGTAAATCTCATTGTTGAGATGATTACTACGAGCCATGTCAGATAGTAGATAATCCAATGCGAATTGTTTGTTAATGAGGTTTGCCATCTCACCAACACGTCCTCCAAATGAGTGCTCGTCAACATTAGCGTTCTGGTTCTGCACATCTTGGGCGCCAAGTTTGACTCTAATTGCATCCATAAGGTCATCATACTTACTACGAGCTAATCCATGTAAGTATCTATACGTGATGTATTCCTTTGCGACTTCATACGCGTTGTATTTAACAAGTTTCTTCTCCACTTGGTCAGCGATGAATTCGACAGATTTTGTTCTATTTTTTGATACATATTCCTCAGTGATTTCATCAGTAATCTGATTAATCAACGATTTTGTAATTCTTTTGTAAACGGGTTCAATGCTCTCGTTTGCAATTGTAATAGCATTACGAATCTTTTCCGCATCAAACTCAACTCGGTCACCATTTCGTTTGATAACTTTCATATATGTACTCCTGTCTGTCATAATTTATCGTACTATTACATACAATGTCAACCCCTCTGAAAACAGGAATTGGGTCAATTCGGATTGACCCATACAATGCCTATGCACCCACCTGTGGAGTTCCATGTATCCCATACTTGACCTTCTACGATTGCTACTATATGATGCCCGCCGAGGTCTGCAATTACTCGATGCCAGTTAAACGGCAGAGAGTATAAATCCAATTCCTCACTGTAGATAGGATGAGACAGCGTTCGGCAGAACTCTTTTCCGGTGTACTTTTTATTATCATCTTTACGAGGTTGTTTACAACGTATCCAGCCCTTAGATTTCAAGTACTTATCAATCAGCGCAGTGTCACCATCATCCAATCCAGTGTCACATTGCATCTTAGCTAACTCCATCACCACGTCATTGTAGTTCATCTGCAATCCCACAGTTAATGCACGAATTACACAATCAGTAGTAATCTTATTCTTTGGATTAGCGTTGTGATAATGAAACGTGTCTGTGTCAGGATACTTAGCTTTTCTCTTTTCCAGTAATGTCATTGTTATCTACCTTCCTTTCTATACATATTATATAATAGATTAGAAGATAATTCAACTTACAGTAATCTTACTAAACAAAGAAACACCAGATGCTATCTATAGTATAAGGTAGCATCTGGTGTGATTCCAACTTTATTTGCCATTCAATAAGATTAGACTTCTGTCACCTTTTGAAACAAGTCTTCCATAGAAGTCAGTGGTGATGTTTAATCGTTTGTTATACTTGCCAAGAATCTTTCCGTAGAAGTCCCTAACAATCTTGTCGCCTGTGACTGTATCATAATCTACAAACCCTATGATACGTCCTTTCCAATCTTTTATCTTATCTCTCTCAATCATATCAATTCTCCTAAGTTCCGTACTCGAGACTTAGCGTACTCTTCATCTACTATCCTTGCTTGACTTATCAATGCAGGTCCATTAAGTAACTTATCCACAATCTTTGCAATCTTATCTTGTTTGAACTCAAATTGCTGCAGTGAACATGAGCAACTAAGTGTCGATACTTCCATATCAACCATCCACGGACCGAATGTTAAAACCTTTGTCCATCCACAATCAGTTTTAACAATAACGATATACTCTCTAAACAAATCGTTCGTCAAACTTAAACAAAAGTTACCAATGTCATCAATGTCTACAGTTCCAGTGGCTTGCATAGTGTACAGGTATTCAAACTGCATTATGCAATAACCTCAAATCCTGTAACAAGAAGTTCATGTGCAACTCTAAACTCAACTTCACCATCAGGATGAACTTTCTTATGTTCACGAGAATGTAGTTCACCAACAAGGCTTACCTTTGTATTAACCGGATACTCCTCGATTTGCTTAGCTAAACTGCCCCACGCTATACAAGGAATATAACTATTAAGCCTCTTCGTGTGGTCAGCAGAAATAAGATTATTGGCGAGTATAAAGTGGATGTTGTGACGTCCGTTTTTATTTGTTCTTAATGGATTTATCTTGCAGATTCTTCCATCAATTGTTACTTTATTTGTTGTATTAACTGTTGCATCATCTACTACAGGCTCATCAAAATATGTAAATACATATATTACAACTTTGTTCTTATCTTCAGACACTCTATATGAATATGACCGAACATTACCTGTAAGTGTAATCTCGTCGTTCTCTTTATATCTATTTGAAAACGATTTGAATCGTAGATTGATAACGTCTTCTTGTCCTGACTCACGTTTTACAATTAACTTAGCTTTGTCAAAGTTAATCTTATCAATCTCGTGAGAGGGCTGAATGTCTTTCAACACTCCTGATAAAACTACTTGATTCATTGTTATCTACCTTTCCAAATCATTGTGCTAACTTCCATATTTCATCTTCTGTTTCTCCATCAGGATTAACACAGATGTAAGGCAACGCTACTCTCCAATTACGCCCATCGTAGATGTGAGCAGCACCAAACTTAAACTCATTGCCGTCATACACTCTAACTGTACCACTCAACTGCGCTTGACCAGAGTACTGAGCGCTACCTTCCAACCCGTTAGAGACACGAGTAGCATAAACAGTTGCATCGTATCTAACTCCAGGGTCAAGCAACCCTTGGCACATATAGTTAATTGATGTCCCTTCAGGTGCAAGTACATTACAGACTCTTCCATTTCCAGATGCGTCTGTAAATTCAACTCTCCAGTCCCTACAATTACCGCTAATAGCAGAGGCGGATGCTGAGAACATTACCATGTTAGCCTCTGACCTCAAACTATCAAACGACAAGCGTGGCCTCATAGTGTCGCAAGTAATGTCTCGTACAGTTAAAAGTTGAGAACTCTCCATTCTATATGCGTTAACTACATAAGACCCTATTGTGTCTGCAAGCACACTCACATTCTGATTTGTTATCTCTTTACTCGGACCGTAAGTTCCGAGTACTGCTCCTGTGTTCTTTACAACTACTTGCCAGTAGCAATCAAAAGATGACTTTACTGAGAAACTTGCAGTGCTAACACTTGTTGGAACTAGCGTTAAATCAGTGATGTTTGGTAATCTACAATCACAAGTTGTTTCCGCTGTAGCAGTTAACTTATTGCTGTGGCTGCGCTCAACTTCCAATACATACTTACCATCAACACTTTCAGTTGTAATCGTTGGATATATTACAATTCCGCCTTCGTAAGTACTCGACCAGGCAGAGTAACTTCCTGACGGACGTTTTATTCTATACTTAAAAGGATGATTAACAAGAATCTCAGCCCTTGCTGTTGTACTAGTAAGCGGTCGAAGATTAAACGTTTCAATAACAGGAGCTCTGTTGTCACTATCCTTTGATTTGGTTGCGCTCAAGTAAGAACAGGAATATCTTTGGATATATAGTGTATAAGTACCATTGTGGTTATCCGCATCTACATCTATACTTTGACTACCCGTGCAAGCAGCGGAGTACCCGGATTCCGGAATGAATGTTCCATCAGGGCACTTTAATCTATACTTATAGATATAAGATGGAACGTTAAATTCGACAGTCGCTGTTGTATTACTTGCAGGAGTAACTGTAAATGAACTGATGGATGGCAAACGCATGTCATACGTAGTATTACGTTCAGTAAACAAATCATCATCGGATGTTCGCTTTACTTTTAAGTAGTAAGTTCCGTCTGTATTAGGGACAGTCATTGCACTGGATTTTGTCTCCGTGTTAGCTGCCGCTGCATCAGTCCATGATGATGGCCACGAAGTGTCACCAGGCTTCTTTATCATATACTTAGAAGCATAGTTTGACTTAAATGACACTACAACTCTCGACTTACTGGTCGGTGTAATGTTGAAGTCCATGATGTTGGGAAGGTTACAATCATAAGGTACTTCCGAAGACACTCCTGTTTTGCCATTTGTTTTTTTTGTTCCTCGTATTTTGATTTTATGTGACCCACTAGTTAATCCAGTTAATGTTTTTGAGGTGGAAGTTTTATTTTCAGTGCTATAACTCGTATATGCTCCACCATCCAAGCTATACTCCCACTTGTTACAATTAACATTAGAAGTAGCTGTCCAACTAATGCTGGTGGCTGTTAATCCTGTTGCTTTTGCAGTAACAGTTGGTGCTGACACATCGTTAGCTCCAGCGTCCTTATCAATCAAAGATTTGATATTACCCTTATAACTAACGTCAAGAGCAACAGTAGTTCCATTACTGACCCAAGTTATACCTGGATTGTAGTCACGAAAATACAACCACACAGCTGGACAAGTTCCATCAGGGTTACCTTCGTATGTTTTAGTTATACTACAATTACTTGCGTAACCAGTTTTTGGAATCCAACCCTTGTAGCTGTTGCTACCTGAACTTGAAATACTGACGTAACTGCTTGTTAGATTTACCTTATCACTACCAGAGCTGTCAGTGGCTAACCACATCTGTACTCTTTGTCCGAAGTTCCACTCATATCTGGAGTAACCACGAAGTCCATCAACTTTTACTGTAAATTCATTATCCTTATCATTTCGTGTAACGGTAATCTTAACTTGAGCATAGAAATCACCGTTGAACAGGGGTTGATGGGAGGAATCAACTGTAAATGACATTTACATCAACCTCCGTATCACGTAATCTTGAAAAATACTTGGCCCACAGTCAAGTTTGTTGTTGGAAACTCAGTTCCGAAACTATCAGCACCAACAACAAGTTTCCCTGTTGACATCTTATCAGTTACAACTGCTGCTGAGCTCAAATGCTGACAATCTTCCCACGTGCCTCTTGTTATTGTAGGATTAGTGATAGTAGGATTTTCATAAGTCATTCCTTGAAACTTAGGAGCAACTCCTCCGGACCGAGCGGATACTACACCTTGATTAGTGAAAGAAATGCCACCAATGTTTGCAATAGTATCACTGGCGCCAACATAGAAATTACTGTTAACATTTCCAACTGCGTCAGCTTCTGCGGACTTTATCTTTGCAGGAGCCATACTTGTTGATTTTCCGTAATACAGATACCCAGTTGTTAAATCAACAAATAATTCCCGTTCCTCTAAACCCGTTGTAGGTGCTTTGTCTCCGCCATTTATTTGCAGGATGACTTGTTCCATTGAGTCTTTCATGTAGTCACCTCATTAAAAATTAAGAATTAGATTCATCAGACACAGCCTTAAGTTGCTCAATCTCCTCAGGAGTCAATTCAATTTGTTCGATAACAGTTTCGCCTTTTCGGACGCTCTCCATAAACTTAACTGCATCAAGGACTTTCTGTGTATCTTCATCAGCATCGATTGACTTCTCAATGTCAGTTTTCAACATATCTAAAGAATCAAGATACATTTCAATTACTTGCTGCTGTTCCTCAGCGGATGCATTATCAAATTCTTCATCCACCTCTAAACCAATATCGCTAACAAGGATTCCGTCCAGATGTTGCATATGATGTTGCATAATACGAGCAGCTAAACCTACTAACTCCACTGATTGAATCTTACCCATCGGGGTCTGATAAGTAATCTCGATTGTACTATTTCGTGTAACAAGAAACGATTTGTCAGGAATAGAGCTACAATACTCACGAGACAGTTCAAATCCACTTGCTCGAGTTATAATCGGATTAACAAATGTACGAATGTCTCCATTGAAGTTTAAGCAAATAATTCTTGTTGCGTATCCAACTTGGTTAGCGGAAAGTGCAACAAGTTTACTGTTAGCTCTAAGTGTGTTCTTTAGACTTAAGATAACTTCCTGAGCGTCTTTATTGTGCTTTGACAGGTCAAACTCGCTACAACGCACTGACAGTAAATCGTAATCTGTCAGAATTTCTTTTACATACTTTGTGTCAGCAATCATTTTCATCTTTCTCCTTATAATTCAGTGACAACAAGTTTATAAGTGTCCTGGTCAAAGTCAGCAATCAAATTCAATGAATAATCATCGTTATGATACATAACGTTTGACACATTCAGCGTAATAACGCTTGAATCTTCATTCTCATCAACTAAGTCACTTTTATCTAACCTACTAAATGCTTTATTGAACGCTTCACTGCCATCAAAATCAATGACGTATCCTTTATCTTTAGTGAAGTGTCCAGGCTCTGTAATACCAATTTTACTAAGTAAATCTTTCATATTATACTCCTACATGTAAATACAATTAACTTATCTCTTGATACTGTTGATTACAGTTTGGTTATTCTTGACAACCTCTTCCATGCTTAAGTACTTCGTGCGCTCAATAACCTTTTTATTCTGCCCGTTGTACCTTGCATGCTTCGATTTGCGAGTGGGTTTATCAAGTAAATACCTAATATAGTTAAGAGTGTCAAAACTCGATTTTACAGGTGCAATCGTAGCTTTCAGCTGTTCTAATCGTTCAGGCTCATACATGCCAGAGTTGACCTCCTCAGAAAGCTCTTGTAAAGCATTGTTTAACTCATTAAACTGCTTTGAAATCTTATAGAAATATTCATCAAAGTCTTTTCTTGCCATCTTCTAATCATCTCCTAAAATACAAAAATGCCGTTGTAAGATGTCTCAAACAACGGCATAATCTAATCTATATCTAATCCAATCATTTGATGTCATCTGTCAAGATACAGTTAAGTTGCAACCTGTAGTTTATTAGAACCCGAGCGGATTAAACAAAGTCTTAAATAACTTGTTAACTCGGTCAACTTCCTGTTGCGCCTTATCTCCTGTATATGTGGTCTTGAACGGACCGAACTCTTTATTGAAAGCACTGATAGCTCTTACTCTATCTTTATGTAAAGTGTTTACGTTGTCGATAGCAGGCTTAAGCATTTCTTCTGCTTTCTTAGTTGCGGCATCAATGACGGATTGTGCACTAAGTCGTACTTCTTCGAGCTGTTTATACGCTACATCAAGATTAGCTTCACAAAGTTCAATGTTTTTAGCTAACTCTTTCTTACGATTTGTGAGTGCGTTCTCTTTTGCTTTACGCTCTTCAGCTTCTTTTTCAAGCTTGTTAACATGAGCCATTTCGGCATCAAGTAACTGTTCACTGTTATCAAACAGCTGGTCAAGGATTTCGGAATAGTATTTCATTATTTATCAACCTTTCTTTGGGCTTACCACTAAGGGACTTACCTCTGATTTTGTGTTATCTTGCAACTTAACTATTGTACTTAGTTTAATACAATTCTATGTATATAATCTGCAACGCTTTTATCATTCACTAGAATGATGTTCTGCGACGCTCTTGCACACAATCGTAAATCTTTTGCATAAGCATCAGTTCCCATCAAAGAGCCATTGGAAATAACGAGAGACTCGTTCTTTTCATCACCACTAAAGTGATGCAAGTGAGCGGTAAGAATCATATCGTAATGGTTCTTAGTCATGAGCGTCAGGCCCTCAACAACTCGGCCTGGCTTATCTTTGTGACCATGAACTCCTGCCACTTTGTATTTTCCGTTCAGGACTTTGAAAGTAATAATATCGTCACTAAACTCATTCTCACAAATAGTGACGGGATACCCTTTCAATCGTGTAATAAGGTACCAAGGAACAATTCTAACTAACGACTCAAGCTCCAAAGACTCTGCCTTCATAGGTTCAAGTCTGCTATGATTATCTAAGCAATCATAGTAATTGATTACCAACCCTGCTTCAGTCAAATCACTCAAGAACTCAGCTAATATCTCAGCCACTTTGATTGTCTGAGTAATAACATCACATCTTGATTCAAGTCTGATTGTAGAATGAATTCTTCCTGCAATTAAATCAGACAGATTGACCACGTGAAGTTTTCTAACTTTGAATAACTTGCAGAATGCAATAACTTCATCTCTGAGCTTGGCGACTCTCTCTACACAGATGTCAGGATTGAACGTGTTCCAATGATTATTTACTTCAATACCATAATGCCAATCTGACAGCTGCACAATTGCTTCGTTGTAATCGCAAAGTGCTGCATTCTTTCGAGGAGCAGCTAAAATCTTCTTACTGCTGATTTCTTTGGCTACATTCTCAGCAATCTGTGCAATATTCTTTTCTCGAGCTATACGTCTAATATACGCTCTATTCTGCGTGCGCTCATCTGAAAGCATCACTCTCTCGATGCTGATGTCCTTCAGGATATCTTTTAATGCTTGAAGGTCGTCACTATCAGCAACAGCCTCTTCAACCTCATCAGAGATGTAATACTTTCTAGCACTCTTTCTCCATGTGTCACCAGCCTTATCCACACCAGTGACGCTGTTGATTAAACCAGCAATAACTCCCCAAGTTAAAGTAATATCACCATTGAGTTTACAAGTAATTATTCGTGATATATACTGTTCTGAGGTCTCGCCTTCAAGTAGTTGAATAGTACTAACCATTATTCATCTTCCTCACTTTGTACTATAATCTGTTCCGGTTGTAACGATGCACTGTCAACGTTAATTGTGCGTGAAAAGATTGCTTTCAGAGCATCAGCTACACGCTCTCTGCTATCTCGGTCAAGCGAATCAATGATATTGACGTTCACTTGATTGTTCTGCTGTAACTGAATAGCAGGAGTGTCATCCACCAGATTAAGTTGTTTGTTTGCTTTCTCAATAGCGGCTTCTGTGACTTGCATATACTTGATTAAATCATCGTTACTAAAGTTATCAGGGGTCTTTTCAAATCTCTCTACAACCCTGTCAGTGACTTTATCAAGCAACTCATTCATACGGATTACTCGCATAACATTTCGTTTCTGAGCATTTAGATTAAACAACGTAGTTAAGTCCTTTACCTTATCCACATCTTGTTCATCCAGAATCTGCTGAGCAATCTCACGTGTTTGATTGTCTAAAGGCGCTAGATTAAGTTTTGTACTAAGTTCATCCATCAAAACAAATCCTTGTAAGTGTTCTGTATTCGTTGTCCTAGGGCTTCATCAAGTTCCACACTAAGTAAGCTTCTTCTCTCTTTATATGTATCCTTGATTGCCTTCTCAAGTCTGGCGGAGGGAATGAATTTATACATAACTTTGTCCTCAACATTTGTTATGTGAAGTTCACCAATACCAATGTTGATTGATGTTATTGAATCTTTATCTCGCAACGCTTCCTCTATATCATGACTAATAACAGCAACGGCTTTGTTAACCAGTTCTTCCAAATTATACTGACCGATGCCTGTTAGCGTTGAGAGGTCTGACATCAAGTTATGCATAAATCAATTTCCTCTACTAAGCTTTTTAAGTAAGTTTATATCGTTAGTGCTAGAAAGATAGCTTACGCTATCCGCAAGGGATGAGTCATAAGATTTAAGTGCAGTATCCAGTCTTTCTTGAATGCAAGAAGACAACACTTCTGCTCTATCTCTCTTATGTTCTCTAAGCTCACTTAATATAAAATACAATTTATCACTAAACTGCATTGGTACCACGCCCTGAATTAAACTTGTAATCTTTAAGTAAATCTTTAATCAAACTATAGCTTGTTTCAACTGCGTCCACGTCAAGTCCTTTCAACTTTATGCTATTCAATACCTCTCCTAGAGGTTTGTGCTCAATATCAACTTGTTGAAATACAAGCAGTGAATATACAAGAGTTTCCAACTCTTCAATTGTAGGTATTTTTATAGTTAAACCGCCATAGAACTCACACAACTTAAGAAGATTCTCTTTATCCAATATGTAAGCAAGTTGGCTAAGAGACGAATGCTCAGGCAACTCACTGGATTTATACAGTGCAAACAACATCAAACTGTAGATGTCATTATCTCGTAAAGCATCTAACTCAGTACTTATCTTCATCAAATACTTCCTCCACTAAGTAGTCTTTAACAACACTTGTTGTCACAAACGTTTCGTCACTAACATTAGTATGAATAATGCTGCTTAAATCTTTAGCCACAAGTTTTCTCAGTTGTCGAGTCAACACCACTATATAATCGCTCATTGACGCATCCAAGTGAAACAACACAGGCTTATCATACTTCTCAAGTAAGAACATATCTTGTAGATGTGTGTCTTTCAATCGTTGAGTAGATGACAAGTGCTCAATTCGTCGTAAGTTTTTATTCCGTAGCGTTATTGAATTCATAAATGTCAACAGCACACTTGTATAGATGTTCAACCACTCAGATGACGATTGTCTATATGGAAGTGTTTTCAAGAATACTTTACAAGTTTTAGCTATATCATGCATTGTCATATCGAATTCAACTAGGCTTAAATCTCTAGCCGAATTTCTGATAACATTATCATAGTTATATGATGTGTCACACTCTTCAGACACTACGGACTGCGCATATTCTTTCTGCTCGTAATCAACTTTCAAATAGTACAATGTACTCTTGATATAGTTAAGAACGCTCTTTACGCGTTTCATTACGGGTTCACCACTGTCGTTCAGTTCAAACTGCTTCTTGTTGGTTAACCTGAAGAAAACTTTGGATGCAGCAAAGATTGCAAACCCGTCGTAATAACAATGCCTAGTGAACAACTTTGCTTTTAACGCTAACATGAGGATTATGTGGTACAAGTATTCAAATACTAGTTCCTCACTATAGTTATCTGTATATATGTTATCATCTATGTAGATGCACATATCAGTATAGGAAACATTGTTTGGCTTTTTGTAAGTCATTGTAGATAACTAACTCCATCCGAGCCCTTAACAACAGTTATCTCATTATCGCAAGGAATGTTTAATTCACTACCATGATGAGTGATAATAAATATGCTACTGATATCAGTTAACTTAGTTGAAATCAAATTGATTACTTTGGAGCAACCAACTTCATCCAAGTTATCAAAGATTTCATCCAATGCTAGAATATTAGTTGAGAATCCGATGTAAGAGCATAACATATCTCTAATTGAGAACTGAATGATTAAGTCAACTTTTTGCTTCTCACCACCGGATAGCGACTCGTATTCTTTACCATCATAAGTTATAGAAATATTGTTACCGTCAAGCTTGAACTCAATCAAGGATGTTTCAAAAATGTCGTGACAATACATCTTAGCCTTACTATCAATAAAGTCAATAATGCTACTCAACAAGTAACCACGAAAGTCTCTTGACACAATGGTGTTAAACTTGTTAATGACACCTAATCTGAGTTGATAATCATCTCGTTCTTTATATTTATACAATAACG
>JAEIGA010011381.1_pt1 | contig 13510 bp, 14 predicted proteins | sample 9270691 | NCBI WGS metagenome assembly JAEIGA01 (sample SAMN17057246, study PRJNA624740) | gut metagenome | biome: biome; isolation source: fecal sample | host: Bos grunniens | place: China: Xizang | collected 2019
AGCCAAAAGCAACCGATAAAGTGCGCGTACACTATGAGGGTACATTAATCGACGGCACTGTATTCGATAGCAGCTACAAGCGTGGAGAGAGTATCACTTTTGGTTTGAACCAAGTGATCAAAGGTTGGACAGAGGGTCTTCAACTGATGTCTATCGGCAGCAAATACAAACTCTACTTGCCATATCAATTGGCATATGGCGAGCGTGGTGCAGGTGCAAACATTCCTCCATACGCAGCATTGATTTTCACCGTAGAGTTACTCGGAATTGAATAAGTATAAACAATAATTTATAATCAAGAAACAAACATGAAAAAATTAAGTATTTTCGTCATTGCAGCAGTAGCAATGATTTCTTGCGGAAAGACATACACCGCACAATCAGTGGCACTTGACAATCAAAACGACAGTATGAACTATGCACTGGGTTTGGTGAATGGTAGCCAATTGAAACAATATCAATTGCGTAATGATTCTTCTATGGAATCCGTAGTAGAGTTTATTGATGCATTGCAACGCGGTTACGAAGGCAAGGTGGAGCAATTGAGCGAAGCTGCAGGTATTGGCCGCAATATTGGTCAGGCGTTGAAGGTTGCTGAGAAAACAGGCTTAGCCGATAATCCAGCATGGACGCTAAATCAAAAATTATTCTTCCAAGGTTTGGTCAATGGTGTGTACAATGATACCCTAGTGATGAATATTGATGCAGCACGTAACTATTTCCAAGCACAATACCAAGCATCAGCAATGTCAAATGATAGTGTGAAAGCGGGTAAGGCTATCACGGGTAAATGCCCTACCAAGGTGAAGTCAGTGGTGCTTAATAGCATGATTGATAGTGTGAACTATGCTTTCGGATATTTGAATGGTAATGAGATCGCTCAATATGTATTATTGATGGATAGCACAGGTGAAATGCACAAAGAATTTTTTGCGAATATCAACAAAGGTTTGGCTAGCAATGTGAAAAATCCTCAACTTAATCATATGGGTGAGCAGATAGGTAAAAGTATTAAAGATCAAGAGGCACAAGGTTTGATTGGTGAGCCAAGTTTGGCTACTGATTTTGAATTGATCAAACAAGGTTTTATCAATGGTTTGCTTGGTTATGAGGAGCAAATGACAGGTGAAGTGGCTGGCGAGTACATCCAAAGTACTATGAACACCATCAAGTATGGCAATACTAAAGAAGACGGTGAGAAATTCTTGGCTGAGAATGCCTTGCGCGAGGGTGTAATAACCACCGCTAGCGGCTTGCAATATGAGGTAATCAAGATGGGTAAGGGCAAAAAGCCAGTAGCAACAGATAATGTTAGAGTTCATTATCATGGTACATTGACCAATGGCGTAGTATTTGACAGTAGTGTGGATCGTGGTGAGCCAATCACTTTTGGTTTGACACAAGTGATTGCAGGTTGGACCGAAGCTTTGCAATTGATGCCTGTAGGTAGTAAGTTTAAACTCTATATCCCACAACAATTGGGTTATGGTAGTCAACAAGCAGGTTCTATCCCCCCTTACTCAACTTTGATTTTCGAAGTAGAGTTGCTTGGAATTGAGAAGTAATCATCAGACCGCCTTATGGGCTGTGAGATGTTAGATTGTCCTCTGGACTGTTAGAACGTCGCTTTGCGACTGAGAGAATCTAAGAGTCTAACTTCCAATAGCAAAGCGATTTATAACTATGGGCATTATTGCCAAACAGAGTATTCAAGGTACCATCGTCACCTATCTAGGGGTGGCGGTGGGCTTTGTTACTACGTTCTTTGTGCTGACACGCTTTCTTTCCGCAGAGGAGATAGGTTTGGCACGTGTGCTCATTGATGCCGCTACGCTTTTTATTGGACTTGCTCAGTTGGGTACATCGTCCTCTATTATTCGTTTTTATCCGCATTTCAGGAGTCAAGAACTAGGAGCCAAGGATGATCACGGATTTTTCTTTTGGACCCTGATTGTTCCTTTGATAGGTTTTATCTTATTTACCGCTGTATATTGTGCTTGTCACGAGCCCCTTAGTTGTTGGTTTGGCGAGAAGTCTCCGTTGTTTGTAGAGTACTATTATATGGTATTACCTATAGCATTCTTTATGCTGTATCAAACGGTGTTTGAGACCAATGCCAATGTGCGTATGCATATAGTGGTACCTCGTGCTGTACGCGAGCTTATTACACGTGTTGGCTTGTTGATTGTTTATCTTCTATATGCTTTTCACGTGGTGGATATCGATGGTTTTATCATCGCACTTTGCGGTGTGTATGCGGTGGCCATGCTTAGCAATTTGGTGTATCTGTTTTCTTTGGGTGAGATATCGTTACGTCCTGATTGGGAGTTTCTGTGTTCGAATCGTTCGCTAGTGCGGCAATATTTGCTCTATACGGGGTTCTTGTTGATTTCCGCAGTAGCTTCGGTGTTGGCACCTACCCTTTCTTCGTTTTTCATTACCGCAGAGATGGGACTGAATTATACGGGTATCTTTGCGATTGCTACGTATATAGCAGTGATGGTAAGCATTCCCTATCGTTCGATGATAGCAATTGCTTCGCCGCAATTGGCTACTGCGATTAAAGATGATAACCATGCTGAGATAGCCCATCTGATGCAGCAAGTGAGTAGGAGTATATTGTTGATAGGTAGTATGATCTTGTGTGTAATATGGGTGAATATTGATCTTATTTTTCATATATTGCCTAATGGCGTGACCTATGCTTCTGCCCGCGAGGTAGTACTATTATTGGGTATTAGCCAGTTGTTTATAGCTACATGTTCTATTACGTCATCGGCACTCAATTATTCGCGTTATTACGCGTTATCGTTGATATTCTCTGTGTTGCTGACAGCATCTTCTATTATATTGAATAATTATCTAATACCCATTTTGGGTATGGATGGCGCAGCGCTGAGTAATCTAGTATCGTATGCGGTATATTTTATATTGATCGTGATTGCTGTACGTTGCACATTGCGCACTGCTACGTTCGCGCGCGAGCACGCGTATATTATATTGTTGTTCGCTCTGATTTTGATATTGAATTACCTTTGGCAGCGTTATCTGCCAATCCAAAATATATGGTTGAGTAGTATTATTCGTTCGTTTGTACTATTGGGTTCCGCTGGAGTGGTGGCATGGTGTGCTAATTTGTCTCCTGAAATTAACAACCAAGTACGTAGTTTTAGGCGAAAGGCTAAAGGTTAAAGGAAGAAGGATGCGTTGTTTTATTAAGTTTTCATATTTAGGAACGGATTTTCATGGTTCGCAGCGCCAGCCCAATGGTATTACGGTGCAAGAAATCATGGAACAAGCCCTCAGGATGATTTTTCGTGAAGAAGTTTCTTTGACTTTTGCAGGGCGTACTGATGCAGGTGTGCATGCTCGCGAGATGTATGCGCATATGGATGTAAGTAGTGAGGCGATGAAGCGAGAAGGCGAGAGGTTAGTCTTTCGTCTCAACGGTATTTTGCTCGATTCTATCGCTATTTTGGATATCTATCCCGTGACAGACGACGCGCATGCACGGTTCTCTGCTGTGCGTCGTACCTACGAATATCATATTGTGGATCACAAAGACCCTTTCCTTAGTCAGCAAGCCACTAGAGTACGACCAGGATTGGACTTCGCATCTATGAACGAAGCAGCAAAGTTACTTATTGGTAAACAGGACTTTGCTTCTTTTTGTCGCACGAATACGGATGTAAAAACCACGATTTGTGATCTTACGCGTGCTGAGTGGAAAGAACTGGGCAATGGACACGCAGTGTTCACTATCAGTGCCGACCGTTTTCTGCGCAATATGGTGCGTGCTGTAGTAGGTACATTGTTTGAGGTTGGTCGTGGCAAGATGACTAAGGAGCAATTTGCAGAAGTGATAGCTCAGCACAATCGTAGTTGTGCGGGTGATTCAGCACCTGCACAGGGGCTTTATCTTACGCATATAGAATATCCTGAGGAGATATTTGTTGACGAAAAATAATCATAGAATTGCTTTTTTTTGTCAAAAAAATACCAAAAGTCATAAATACACTACTTTTTTTATATAAAAATGCATTTTTTTTTCAAAAAATTTGCGTATTTGCATTTTTTGTAGTACCTTTGCACCCGATTTCAGAAGAAGTAAAGACATTAGGTCACGGTGCTATCGTCTAGTGGCCTAGGACAACGGCCTCTCACGCCGTAAACCCGGGTTCGATTCCCGGTAGCACTACCAAAAAGAACGACTCTTGTGAGCCGTTCTTTTCTTTTTCTATATTTCGTTGTTTACGAGGTTTTATCTTTAAGAAACTCTAATAAGTCAGCCATAGAGTCGAATACTTCGTCTGCTTTTGCCAAATCTGCGCGTGTGAGTATACCAGTGTTGACGGCATATACAGTAAGTCCTGCAGTTTTACCTGAGCATATACCTAGAGGGGCATTTTCGATGACTACACATTGCTTTTTAGGTAAACCAGAGCGTTCCCATGCTTTGAGATAGGGTTCTGGGTCTGGCTTCCCGTGGATGACATCAAAGGCTGTAATCATTCTATCTGAATGAAAGATAGATGGAAATGTAGTATTCAAACTATCTAATAATGTGCGTTGGCCACTGCCAGTTACAACCCATATTTGACAACCACATGATTTGACGTATTGTAATACATTCGTTACATCTTTGATTGGAAATGTATCACCCAAACTATGGAAATAAGCTGATTTTTCTGCATATATTTGCTCAATTTCTTCTGGAGTGGCATCTCGATTTTGTGCTTTCCACATGGCTTCGCGAATCACCGATTCCCCTGTGCGACCTTCGTTGATATAGCAGTCATGAGCTGTGAATGACAATCCATGTTTCTTCATAACTTCTTCCCATGCAATAGCATGATTGGGCATGGAGTCAAAAAGTACTCCATCCATGTCAAAGAAAAAAGCTCTCATTAATTTTGAATTATGAATTATGAGATGAGAGTTTTTAGGTGTGAGATTATTGGTGCTCTGGACGAAGGAGGTCGTTGACAGTCTTTACTGGGTTAAAGGTCGATACGGGTACCTCTACAAAAATGGTGTTCCAACGACTCATGGCGCCATTCCAGAGACCTGGTAATTCTAGTGCGAGTAGTTCTTTTCCATCTTTGGACTTATGTGATATAAAGCCAGTCTTTTCGTCCACAAAATCTGGTAAATGATATGGTTTACCATTGACGTCGCGAGTAGCACATACAAGATCTACGGGGTTGAAGTGGGTGGCTTGTTGCATGAGAGCAGGGTTGGATATTTGGCTGGACTCTAGAATTTGGCAAGAGATTGTGCCGTCGTCCTCGCGTACGAGGAAAGGTCCTCCTCCGGGCTCTCCGGTGTTCTTTACTACACCGCATACGCGCAATGGACGTGCGAGCTGTGCGCGTTTTTCAGCTGATATGTGCGGATTTTGAAGTTCTGCAAAAATGCGTTTTTGCTCTGTAACTAATACACCTGCAAGCAATTGCTTGTAGCGTACGGTATCGCCCTTAAGGCGATCAGGCACTACGTTGTCGATATTTTTGATAAAAATGATGTCGGCAACCTGCTCGTTGAGGTTTTCGATTAATGCGCCGTGTCCACCAGGACGGAAGAGCAACTTGCCATCCGCAGCGCGGAATGGTGTGCCATCAGGATTAGCAGCAAGTGTGTCGGTAGAAGGTTTTTGTTCTGAATAAGAGACGTGGAATTTTACACCCAGTTTTGCTTCGTATGTGGCTTGATGCTCTGCGATATGTGCTTGGAAAAGAGGTAGATGCTCGTGACTCACAGTGAAATGAATATTCACTTCACCCTTGGATGCAGCATACATTGCTCCCTCTACTAAATGCTCCAAAGCAGGAGTTCTTGGTCCGTCTTCATAGGAGTGGAAGAGGAGTAAACCCTTTGGTAAATTGCCATAGTTCATATCTTTGAGCAGATGATTGACAGCCGATTGTCCATCCAGTCCGGCGAGTTGAGGACCGAAAGCAAATCGGTCTTTTTCTGCTAAGAATTTCTCGATGAAATCATTTTTTTTATTATCCTCTAAATATTCAAAGAGGTTCTTGAACATACGACTTGCTGCACCGCTGGCAGGCACAAACTTCAGAACCGTATGTCCCTCATCAAGATATTCCTGCCACGCTTCGACATAGGCATCAATCTCTTCTTCTGTGGGGTTCAGTACTCCATTTCCTACCGATGCAGCGGAAACGATATCTAATTCAGGAAATCCAGTGGCAAATGACTGGAGTTGTTTCTCGGCTTTCTCCACAGAGATGCCGCGCGCGCCGAGTTGGGCAAGGTCGGATGGTGTGAACATGGTATGTATATATTTGTATATGCGTTGCAAAATTACAACTTTTTTTTGAATTGTGCAAATTTATTGTAGAAATTCGATAAAGGTAGCCGAATAACTAACTAATCACTAAGAGTTGGTAGATGGATTATAGGTAGAAGTCTTTTGTGAGTTGTTGGTATTCTTCGCTGCGTGGAGATGTGGCTGATTCGATGTATAGTGTGGAGTGGTGTGGAGTAGTGTGGTGTAGTGTTGAGTGGCGTTGGAAAGCCATCAGAATACGTTTGGCGGGCTTGCCCGGTTTGGTGTGAACGTGGGTGATGTGTGTAGGGAAGAGATTGTGTTGTGTGGCGAGGTGGATGATCTCTGCTTTTGCCTCGATGGGTAAGACGAGTGCCAAGATGCCATTGGGCGCCAGCAGTCTTAAGGCATTGGTGATTAACTCCTTATAAGTGAGCGTATCGGTGTGTCGTGCTGTAGCCCGTTGAGAGTTGGGGTTTTTGAGACTATGTTGGAAATAGGGTGGGTTGCTGACAATAAGGTTGTATGGCTCGGCTTGCCAGTCTTGCAGCCTGCTATGGTGCGCATGTAGGTAATCCTTCCATGGTGACAAAGCAAAGTTCTTCGCAGCTTGCGCTATTGCATCTGGGTCCATATCTATGGCCTCGATCACCTTATCTTTTACATCCAACCTTTGTGCCAGCATCAGTGTTATTAGGCCGCTACCTGTGCCGATGTCAAGTAGGCGAATAGGCGATGAGGGGGGGAGGTTATTTGGTAAAGGGCACCATGCTCCGAGTAGTACGCCGTCGGTACCCACTTTCATAGCGCATTGGTCATGCCATACAATGAATTGTTTGAAACGGAAGAATGGGGAGCCCATTTTAGTTTAGTGTTTAGTGTTTAGTGTGATATGTGTAGTCTGATGATGGTGTTCACACTCACATTGGTTGCCATGTACAAAAATATGTGCGCACAAGTAAATGCCAAAGCCTATAAACAGAATTGCTGATATGTAACGTACCCATTTCTCAATGGTATGTAATTTAGCAGTGAGGGTGGAGATGGATACTGCGCTATATGATATAAGCCATGCGATAATCATAATAGGTAGGCCAGTTCCTAAACCAAATACAATGGGTAAAATCCAATTCCATGAATAGGGTAGCGTGATAGCGATGTCAATCATCGTGAAGAAATATACCAAGCGGTGAGGGCAAAATGCAATGGCGAAGAAGATGCCAAGCATGAATGACCAAAAACCGCTGCTTTGGGTATCCATACTTTTTAGCCATTTACTTATACCGTGGTCATGTTCGTGGTGGTGGCGCCCCGTGAAGAGGAGCAGAATGCCACAAATAATCATAAAGGCTGCCAATAATGGTTCTCCCCAATGGTTGAGAAGGTGCTTGATGCCCTCCGTTTGTGCCCCCATGATAAATGGGATGGCGAGGAGTGTATACGTTGCTAGTTTCCCGAGTACGAACATCAGTCCGTTGGAAAGTACTTTGCGTCGGTTGTTGATCTCTTTGTCGATATACCCAATGGCAGCAATACTGGTAAAGAGTGTGCAGGGGTCAAGGATCATTAGAAAACCTAATAATAAGGATGTAAGGATCATGGTGTTGAGTAGTGTTGAGTAGTGTTGTGAATTGCGTTGCAAAAGTACTGCTTTTTTTGCATACTTGCAAGTAAAATGCAATATTTTATATTTTTATTAAAGAAAAATTTGGTCAGTCCAAAAAAAAGCAGTACCTTTGCAAGCCAATTTGGATTAAAATGTACTGATGATAGGACAAGAAACGCATATAATTACTTTGGACTCGTTGGAGCTGGGTAGTTATGTGTATGAATTTCAGTTGGATAATGCCTATTTTAGTCAGATAGAAAATTTAGAATTACTAGGTGGGGAAGCCTATGTGGAAGCACGTTTGAACCTACGCGAACATGATTTTGATTTAGAAATTTCGGTTAAGGGTTTGGTGCAAGTGGTTTGTGATCGCTGTTTGGATGTGATGGATGTGGCGGTAGATGCAGAGGAATCTGAATGGGAGTGGGATGAAGAGCCTAAGAAGTTGGATTTGAATTGGTTGGCATATGAATTGATCGTTGTGAATCTTCCGTTGGTGCATAGTCACCAAGATGGTGGTTGTAATCCAGAAATGGATGCACTTCTCCAAGACCACCTCTGCACTGATTTGGAGGATGAAGAGTGATATAAGAAGGCAGTAGGTGAGGACGGCAAACAGTTCTGCGTGGTTTGTTGGAATCTCTGAGGGCTGGATACTAGTAAAAAAAATAACAAAATTAAAATAGTAAAGAATTATGGCACATCCAAAAAGAAGACAATCGCACACCAGACAAGCGAAACGTCGTACTCATGACAAAGCTAAAATGCCAGCATTGGCACTTTGCCCAAATTGTGGCGCACACTACATTTACCACACTATCTGCCCAACCTGCGGATACTATCGTGGTAAATTGGCAGTAGAGCAAGCTGCAGAGGCCTAACGGTAGGCGATTGTAACGTGGCGTCGAGAGGACGTTGCGCTGATGTTGAAACACGTATAGGCTCTGAGTGAATAACTTGGGGCCTATATGTTGAAAATCGACCAAGACCTTATACGATGAAATTGTACTAATTTTACGTAAACTATTTAAACCTAGCAACAATGTTTGATTCAAACAATCGCACCCCACGTCGAGGTGGCTACCGTCAGGATGAGAATCCGCGTGAGCGAAACGGCGTAGTAATGTCTGCAGACGGAGCATCATTCCGTCCTCGTTTTAATCCAAATGTTACTCCTCAAGAAGGTGGTGGTCGTCGCCGTCAGCGTATTACACGTAGTGCAGGTGCTACACGTGTAGAGAAGGTGGAGGCACGTCCATCGTTCAGAAATAATTCATCGCAAGGTGAGATGACTGGTGAGCGCAGTTTTCGTCCACGTCCAAAGCATAATGCTGGAGTGTATTCGCAGCGTAAGCGTCAGGAGTATGTAAAGAATTATGAAGATCCAACGAAGCCAATTCGCTTGAATAAATATTTGGCTAATGCGGGTATTTGTTCGCGTCGTGAGGCAGATGATTTTATCCAAGCAGGAGTAATCTCAGTAAATGGTGAGGTGGTGGATAATTTGGGAGCAAAGGTGTTGCCAACCGACAAGGTAATGTTTCATGATCAACCTGTACGTCGTGAACGTAAGGTATATATTTTGCTAAACAAACCCAAAAATACAGTAACTACTACAGACGATCCACAAGAGCGACACACCGTATTAGATATCGTGCGCAACGCGTGCGCGGAGCGTATTTATCCGGTTGGTCGTCTTGACCGTAATACGACGGGTGTATTGCTGTTGACTAACGATGGCGATTTGGCGGCAAAACTGACCCATCCTAAGTTTGGTAAAAAGAAGATTTATGCAGTGACTCTTGATCGTGATTTAGAAGAGGCGGATGAAGCTATATTGCGTGCCGGTGTGATTTTGGACGATGAGAAGATCGTACCAGATGCGTTGGAGTTTCCACAAGAAGATCGCAAGCATATCGGTCTGGAAATTCACTCGGGTCAGAATCGTGTAGTACGTAGAATGTTCGAGAAGGTGGGCTACAAGGTAACCAAACTGGATCGCGTATCTTTTGCAGGACTGACTAAGAAGAATGTAGCTCGTGGTAAATATCGCTTCTTGACACCAAAAGAAGTTTCTATGTTGCAAATGGGAGCATTTGAATAATCACACCTTAAATATAATAATAGTCATGAAAAAAATCTTTATTTTTGCAGCTATGTCGCTGCTTACCTTAGGACTTTTTGCGGAAACTATTCCTGCAAATGATGGTCGCGTGGTGTATGTAGGTCGAACCGCCGTGGATGGCACTACAGTGTCATTTGATTGGACTGCTACCTATTTCCGTATCGCTTTCTCTGGTCAAAGTTTGACGATGAAGGCTTCCGATCTTAAGTTTGGTGCAGCTAATGAAGAAGCTGCTGCTAAATTGCACAACTACTATGCCGTGTGGATAGATTCTCCTACGAGTGCAGAGCCCCATCGTATTATTGAGGTGAAAGAGGGTGAGGAAGTGATTGAACTCGTAGATCCAATGTATCTTAAAAAATCTCGCCGCTCTGTGCACGAGGTGGTTGTACAAAAGCGTACTGAAGGTGAGCAAGGACGTACAACCGTATATGAGTTTGCTACTAACGGCAAATTTATGCAAGCTACGCCACTCAAAGAACGTCAATTGGAGTTTATCGGCGATAGTTATACTTGTGGCTATGGTATTGATGCACCAACTAAGGAGGAGAAATTTTCTCCAGAGACCGAGAACGCATCTCGTAGCTATGCAGCTATTGTATCTCGTTATTTTGATGCAGACTATATCGCTGTAGCTCATTCAGGAATGGGTATTGCACGTAACTATAATTCAAAGTTTCCTAAATGGCATATGCCAGACCGCTATCTGCAGACTTTTGATATGGATTCTACCCAGGCCAATCGTTGGGATGCTGCTAAGTCTGATTTTCATCCAGCTATGACTGTAATTTATTTGGGTCCGAATGATTTCTCAGTGTCATTGCAACCTAAGTATGAGAGCTATCGCGATAATTATTACCGCTTGATTAAGTCGATAAAGGCGAACTATGGTGAGGATCATCCTGTGCTTTGTGTAGCAGCTAAGTCATACGAGTATTTGGGTGAGTATGTACGTGAGTTGGCTAAGAATAGCGGCATGAAGAATGTGAACTACTTGGTGTATTGTCCAGCACAACACAACCATACCAATGAGGACCTTGGTGCGGATGTTCATCCTAACTACAATGGTCAGAAGAAGAAAGCATATTCTATCATTCCTTATATAGCTACCATCACAGGCTGGGGATTGCAAGACGCTGTGGTAGAATAATTTTGAATTAAGAATTTTGAATTATGAAAAAGTTGTCTTTTTTAATTCTTTGTCTCATCGTCTTATCGCCTCTTTGCCTTAAGGCGGAGACCGTTCCTGCTACGGATTCTCGCATTACTTTTGTGGGTCGTTCTGTAGTAGAAGATGGTTCGTATCGTTTTGATTTTCCATCTACTTATTTTCGTGTAGCATTCTCTGGCAAGACTTTGTCTGTACGTCTGACTGATAGCAAACGTAATTTCTACGCTGTTTGGTTGGATACTCCAACTTCTGCTGAGCCAACACACGTGATTGAGGTTAAGGGTAATGATACCATCATTGACTTGATTACCCTGGCTGATACCAAGAAGTCAAAAGTCAAAAATCATCAAGTAGTCTTCCAACGCCGCACCGAGGCTAATTGCGGTACAACTACTGTCAAGGAGTTTATCACGGATGGTAAGTTTGTGCAAGCTGAGCCTTTGAAAGTGCGTCAAATTGAATTCATTGGTGATAGTTATACTTGTGGTTATGGTATTGATGCACCTTCTCGTCGCGATCCGTTCAAGGATGAGACAGAGAATGCCTCTCGTACCTATGCGAGTATCGTTTCTCGCTACTTCAATGCCGATTATTTCACTATTTGCCACTCTGGTCGTGGAATTACTCGCAATGCAGGTTCAGGTGTACCATGGGAAGTGATGACTGATATCTACCAATACACCCTAGACCGTGACTCTCTTTCTCGCTGGAATGCGGAAGATTGCGCATTCAAACCAGCTATGACGGTGATTTACTTGGGTGCTAATGACTTCTCATCTTCTATGGCCCCATCCTATGATAAGTTCTATAAGGATTATGTGCGTTTGATGGGTTATGTCAAAACTAATTATGGTGAGGATCATCCTATTTTGTGTGTTTCTACCAAGGCGCATGACTATTTGTTTACGTATGTAAAACAAGTGGTTAAGACTTGTGGATTGAAGAATGTAGAATATTTGGGCTATTTCCCTGCTCAGCACCACAATACCGATGAAGATCTTGGCGCGGGCTGGCATCCTAACTACAAAGGGCAGAAGAAATTAGCGTTCTCTATTATTCCATATATCGCCACCATGACTGGATGGGGATTGCAGGATGTTGTAGTGGAGTAATTTTGAATTAAGAATTATGAAAAAGTTATCTTTTTTAATTCTTTCTTTCATTGCTTTATCGCCACTTAGCTTGATGGCAGAGACTATGCCTGCTAGCGACGCACGCGTTACCTATGTAGGCCGTACCCTCATAGAGGGTAACGATGTGTCCTTTGACTGGACAGGCGTATATTTCCGCCTCTCTTTCTCGGGCAAGTCATTGACCATGCGTGCCACCGATACCAAATGGGCGGAAAGTCCCGAATGGATGGCAAAGCGCCACAACTACTACAATGTCTGGATCGACGCTCCAATGAGCGCTGAACCTCATCGTATCATCGAAGTGGCTAGTACCGACACGGTCATCGCACTCATCGACCCTGCTTATCTCAAGTCATCCAAGCTCAAGCAGCACACCGTCATCGTACAAAAGCGTACCGAGGGCGAGCAAGGCAAGATGACTATCCACTCTTTCGCAACCGACGCGAAAGGCGCTTTCTACCAAGCAGAACCTATTCGCAGCCGTCAGCTAGAGTTTATTGGTGCTAGTTACGATTGTGGCTATGGCGTGGATGACACTAGCCGCTTCGCTAAGTTCACTCCTGAGACAGAGAATGCTTCTCGCTCGTTCTGCGCGATTATCTCACGCTATTTCGATGCAGATTATGTGGTAGTGGCGCACTCGGGTATGGGTGCTGCGCGCAACTACAATTCCAAATTCGATGGCTATCATATGCCTGACCGCTATCTCCAGACCTTCGATATGGACTCTACCGAGGCTACTCGCTGGAATGCAGCCGAGTCGGATATTCGTCCCGCACTGACATGTATCTACCTGGGCGGCAACGATTTCTCAGTGGCTTTGCAACCATCTTATGAGAAGTTCCGCGATGGCTATTACCGCCTAATCCGTTCAATCAAAGATAATTACGGAGAGGATCACCCTGTTCTTTGCGTCTCATCCAAGTCGCATAGCACTTTGCTGGATTATATGCGCGATATGGTGAAGTTCTGCCCAATGCCTAATGTGCATTTCATGGCTTGCTGCCCAAGCTTGTATCTCTCTACCGATGAGGATCAAGGAGCAGCGATGCACCCTAACTACATTGGTCATCAGAAGTTCTCGTATGCTTATATCCCATACGTAGCCACCATCACTGGCTGGGGATTGCAGGATAATCCTGTAAAGTAATTGTTTAAGGAGTTAAGGTTTAACGAATTCAAC
>JAEIGA010011382.1_pt1 | contig 13509 bp, 13 predicted proteins | sample 9270691 | NCBI WGS metagenome assembly JAEIGA01 (sample SAMN17057246, study PRJNA624740) | gut metagenome | biome: biome; isolation source: fecal sample | host: Bos grunniens | place: China: Xizang | collected 2019
CCTCTGTTGGTTATTGCACTTGCCATCACCACGCAATAACCCTTTACCTCGAGCGAACGTGCAGACATATCTGTTTCTGTGTTCTGAGAATTGTCTTCTGTTACTTCTGCAATAATCTCGCCAGAAACAGGTTGGGGTGAAGCAACCTCGTTTGAAACAACGTCAATTGCAACATCCTCATTTGAAACTGCATCACTTGCAATAGGGCTGATTACAACCTGCTCGCATGTGGCCAATTCGCTTGTGGCATCCTGCTCTGCTACGGGCAGGGATACAGGAACACTTGTCTGCTCTGATTCTACTGCCTGCATTGGCGCTATGGCGGTGAACAGAGTCTTCAGACTCTCAGAAGAAGCCATCTGAGTGTACTGGACATCGTTAAGGTTGAAGGAGTTGAAATTGGGCAGGACAATGGTAAGCGCCACTATGATCATGGCTGCTGCTGTCATGGCGCGATGCACAGTGCTACGGCGCAGACGGATGGTAAAGTGTGTGGGATCCTTATGCGTCTTGTGCTTGTGTGCATAGGCAGGCAGCTTGGCCATGTGGAAGGTGTCCAGACCATAGAGTTCGGGGGTGTTCACACCAGCCTCGCACACCTCAAAGGCAATGCCAGTTTCCGTTGTTATAAGCCTGCCCATTGTACCCATGTCCATGGTGCCCATGTCCAAAAGCGAATGGTTGATATCGTCCAGATAGTCGGAAATCCATTTCTTTGCCACGTTTCGTGTTACGTGGTGCAACTGGATAAGGCAGTTTTCCAGTTTGCCGTCGTCTTCAGTGCTGCTGGTGTCCAGGCTTACGCTTCTGACGGGAGGCAGATATAGTCTTTCCTCTTCACAATACCTGGCCTGGAGGTCTTCTGTAACGAAGACTCCTATGCCCGGCAATGCTACCGAATTATGCTCGCAAAGGAGGAATTCTATATGTCTGCTTAAATCTTTCACAAGTGCAAAGGTACGACAAATATCTTTAATAAAACAAGTCTTCCGAGGTAATTATTTTAACTTTTTTAAGTGTTTGAACGTCCCTTTTCAAAGTCTCTTCTTTAGTTCTCGGACACTTTCTTTTGAGTTTCAGAGGATTGTGCCTTGGTGGTGTCGTGATTCTTCTTGCGACGAGTTTTTCTGTGTGCCGGCTTTACATTTCCCTCGGCTTGGGAGTTAGGGGCGGTTTGGGACTTAGGCTCGGTTTGGGAGTTAGGGGCGGTTTGGGACTTGGGCTTAGTTTGGGAGGCTTGTGCCTGTTTCTTTGCGCCATGCTTCCTTTGTTTCCCGTTTCTGTCCCTTCTGCTCTTGCCAGACCTTGCTCCCTCTCTCTTGGCTGTGTACTCGGGAGCCTGTCCCAAGTGCTCCGGTACTGGTATCTTCTCAACTTCCTTCTCCAGGAACTGCTCTATCTTCTTGAACTCCGGCTGGTCCTTCTCCGAAACAAGCGTGATGGCACTGCCACCTGCACCAGCCCTGGCCGTACGTCCGATGCGATGCACATAGTCCTCGGCATCGTGAGGGACGTCGAAGTTGATGACCAGTGTTATGTCGTCAATGTCTATGCCACGTGCCACTATGTCCGTGGCAACGAGTATGTCGGTCTGTGCGCTACGGAACAGATACATCACCTCGTCGCGTTCCTGCTGGGAGAGGTCGCTATGCATGGCACGGCAGTTGAACTTTGCCCTGGTCAGCGAGATGGCCAGGTCCTTGGCCTTTACCTTGCTGCCTGTGAAGATAATTACACGTTCTGGTTTCCGGGCCTTGAATAGTTCCTTGATGATACCTATCTTCTGTGCCTCGTAGCAGATGTATGCCATCTGGTGTATCTTGTCGGCTGGGCGGCTTACCGCCAGACGTATCTCCACGGGGGCGTGCAGGAGTGACTTGGCCAGTTGACGTATCTTCTCAGGCATAGTGGCAGAGAACATGATGGTTTGTCGCTTTTCGGGCAGATGCTTGGCTATCTGAAGGATATCGTCGGAAAAACCCATGTCGAGCATACGGTCGGCCTCATCAAGTATGAAGAACGATACACGCGAGAGGTCTATGTTGCCCAGAGAAAGATGGCTGATAAGTCTTCCAGGAGTAGCAATGACTATATCAGCCCCTTGTTGCATGCTGCGCTTCTCCTGTTCGTATCTGATGCCGTCGTTGCCGCCATACACCGCCACAGAACTAATGTATGGCAGATGGTAGGAGAATCCCTGAAGAGCCTGGTCGATCTGTTGTGCCAGTTCGCGTGTGGGCGACATGATGACACAATTGATGGCATCGGTAGGGTAGTCACCGTATGATAGTTCCGAGAGTACGGGTAGAAGGTATGCCGCAGTCTTGCCTGTACCTGTCTGCGCTACTCCAAGAACATCGTGTCCTTCAAGAATAGGTGGAATGGCATGCTCCTGTATAGGAGTGGTCTGTTGGAAATTCATATCATCCAGAGCATCAAGCACTGGACTGCTTAGGTCAAGATCGTAGAAATCCATTATAGAGTATTATCTGTATGAAAGTTTATGAGAGCGTATATTTATGTAATTATATAATATGTATATACCCGATACTTACCTCGGTGCCTTTTTATAAAGGTATATCGCCACTGGAAGGTATAGGAGATTTGGCAACCACGCCGCCAGCCAGGGTTGCATGCCTGCCTGAGTACTGAATGTGGCACAGACACCTTGAAGGAGTATGTATGTGGCACTGAGTGCCAGACCTATGCCTAAGGCCGTACCCATACCGCCCTTGCGCTTGCGAGCAGAAAGACTGGCACCAATGATACTCAGCACAAAAGCCGCAAATGGGGCTGCTATGCGCTTGTGGTACTCTACCTCAAAGTCCTTTAGTCCTGCAATACCGCGAATGCGCTGACGCTCGATAAAGTCGGTCAGTTGGGTAGATGTCATGGTTTCCTGCATCTTGTTGGTAAGCAAGAAGTCCTGTGGCTCAAGCTTGATTATACTGTCAATCTGGTTGTAACGTGTGATTTTCTCCCTCGGTCCGCTGAGTTCACGGATGTTTACGTTACGCAAAGTCCATTTGAAACGCACATCGGAAATGGTGTCATATTGGACTGAAGTTGCTGTGAGGTGGGAAACCAGTTTCTTGTCCTCGAACTTGTCCAGTGAGAAATGATAGCCGGTGTGTCTTGAACCGTCATAATGCTCCATAAAAGCTACCACACCGCTATCCACCTGAAGGTGCACGTTGTCAGCCCACACTTTAGGTTTGATCTTGTTTTTGTAGAGGTTTTCAAAGGCCAGGCGCTCTACACTTCCCCGTGGTATCACATCTGTGCCCAGGTAGAAGTTCATAGCTGCTATCAGTGCTGCACACAGCATGTATGGCCACATAAGGCGCTTGAAACTCACTCCTGCCGCCAGCATAGCAATTATCTCGCTGTTGTCAGCCAGCTTTACTGTGAAGAATATTACGGATATGAAGACGAAAAGGGAAGAGAAAAGGTTGGAGTAGAACGGGATGAAGTTGGCATAGTACGTGAATATTATGCCTTCCCAAGGAGCATTGTTGGTAGTGAACTTGTCTATGTGTTCGTTAAAGTCGAAGACTACCGCAATGCTAATGATAAGAAGTATGCTGAAGACATATGTCCCCAGGAACTTCTTTATTATGTATCTGTCAAGTCTGGTGAATAGTTTCATGTAATACAAGGTGTCTTACAGACGGTTTGTTACTCGCCTTACCATCATCTCTTTCCACGAACTGAAGTCTCCGGCCATGATGTGCTTCCTTGCCTCGCCCACGAGCCACAGGTAGAAGGCCAGGTTGTGTATGGAGGCAATCTCCAGTGCCAGCAGTTCCTGTGCCTTGAACAAGTGGTGCAGGTAGGCCTTTGTGTAGAAAAGATCCACGGATGCAGTGCCATTAGGGTCGATGGGGGAGAAGTCGTCTGCCCACTTGCGGTTGCGCATGTTCATTATACCCTCGCTGGTGAAAAGGCATGCGTTGCGTCCGTTGCGGGTGGGCATGACGCAGTCAAACATGTCTATGCCGCGCTCTATACCCTCAAGAAGGTTGGCCGGTGTGCCCACGCCCATTAGGTAGCGAGGTTTCTCCTTGGGCAGGATTTCGTTCACTACCTCTATCATTTCGTACATCACCTCGGCAGGTTCTCCTACGGCAAGTCCGCCAATGGCATTTCCGTCGGCATTCTTCGAGGCTATGAATTCGGCGCTCTCGCGTCTAAGGTCCTTGAAGGTACAACCCTGCACTATGGGGAAGAGGCTTTGGTTGTATCCGTAGAGAGGTTCTGTTTCATTGAATCGCTTAAAGCAACGATCCAGCCAACGGTGCGTAAGTCCCAGGCTTTTCTTGGCATAGGCATAGTCGCTTGTGCCAGGAGGGCACTCGTCCAAAGCCATGATGATGTCTGCTCCGATGCTACGTTCTATGTCCATTACACGCTCTGGGGTGAACATGTGCTTGGAACCGTCCAGATGGCTGCTAAATGTGCAACCCTCCTCTGTAAGTTTACGTATGCCGGTCAGGGAGAAAACCTGAAAACCGCCAGAATCGGTGAGTATAGGCTTGTCCCAACCGTTGAATTTGTGCAGTCCTCCTGCCTTTTCCAGAATCTCGGTGCCAGGTCTCAAATAAAGGTGGTAGGTGTTGCCCAGTATGATCTGTGCCTTCACTTCCTCTTTCAGGTCGCGCACGGTTAGCCCCTTCACGCTTCCTACAGTGCCCACGGGCATGAAGATGGGAGTCTCGATCTTGCCATGATCGGTGGTAATCAAGCCAGCGCGGGCATTTGTCTTGGAGTCGGTATGCAGAAGTTCAAATGTCATCTTCCTATTGTCTTTTGTTTCGTTTGTCTATGTTGGGGTAATCAGTTTGCAGAGTTCTTTGCCGGTTTACTGTCCTCGAAACGGAACTCAATGGGGTTATCCACCTTCTCCTTCAGCAGTGCATAGTCGAGTACGTCCATCACAGTGCCTACGTAGTGGAACTCCAGTCCGTTAAGGTACATAGCTGGTATTTCCTCTATATCCTTTCTGTTGTCCTGACATAACAAGATATGCTTTATGCCGGCACGCTTGGCGGCCAGTATCTTTTCGCGTATTCCGCCCACGGGCAGCACCTTGCCGCGCAGGGTTATCTCGCCCGTCATGGCTATCTCCTTGCGAACTTTTCTCTGTGTCAGTGCAGATGCTATGCTCGTTGCCATGGTAATGCCTGCCGAAGGACCGTCCTTGGGTACTGCACCCTCTGGCACGTGAATATGGAGGTTGTAGTTTTCGAACACACGAGGGTCTATGCCCAGTTCGCGTGTGTGGCAACGAATGTATTCCAAGGCTATGGTAGCCGACTCCTTCATCACGTCGCCCAGATTGCCGGTCAGGGTGAGTCTTCCTCCCTTGCCTTCGGACACACTTGTCTCTATGAAGAGTATCTCGCCACCCACGCTTGTCCATGCCAGACCTGTAACTACACCAGCAAAGCCATTGCCCTGATATGTGTCGCGTGTGAAAAGGGGCTTGCCCAGCAGGCGTTCTACTTCCTTCTCGTCAATGTTCTTTTCTATGCTGATGCCCGCTCCGTCCTCGGTTTGCTGGCGTGCAAACTCCAGTGCCACCTTGCGCAGCATCTTGTTTATCTGCTTCTCCAGCGAGCGCACTCCGCTTTCGCGGGTATAGTTTTCTATTATCTTCTCTATGGCACCCTTCTTTATCTTCAGCCCTTTCTGCTTGTCCAGGCCGTTGTTTTCCTTCTCCTTGGGGAAGAGATGGCGTTTGGCTATCTCCACCTTCTCCTCGGTGATATATCCGCCCACTTCTATGAGTTCCATGCGGTCGAGCAGGGGGCGTGGTATGGTGTGTATGTCGTTGGCGGTGGCTATGAACATGACACGCGACAGGTCGTAGTCGATGTCCAGGAAGTTGTCGTGGAATGCCGTGTTCTGCTCTGGGTCAAGCACCTCGAGCAGGGCGCTGGAGGGATCACCGTGCATGGTGGCCTGTGTTACCTTGTCTATCTCGTCTAGTACGAAAACTGGGTTGGAACTTCCCGCCTTGATGATGCTCTTTACGATTCGTCCGGGCATGGCGCCGATGTAGGTGCGGCGGTGTCCGCGTATTTCGCTTTCGTCGTGCATGCCGCCCAGGGATATTCTCACATAGTTGCGCTTCAGTGCATTGGCTATGCTACGGCACAGACTGGTTTTTCCCACGCCCGGAGGACCGTACAGGCAGATGATAGGACTTTTCTTGTCAGCCTTCAGTTTCAGTACCGCCAGGTGCTCCAGTATGCGCTCCTTCACCTTCTCCATACCATAGTGATCCTCGTCCAGGAAGCGTTGGGCGCGTTTTAGGTCAAGATTATCTTGAGTGTATTCTCCCCATGGCAACTGGAGCATTGTCTGCAGGTAGTTAAGCTGTACATTGTAGTCAGGGCTCTGTGCGTTGATACGCGAGAGTTTCGTTACTTCCTTTTCAAAAGTGTCCGCCACCGTCTGGCTCCACTTCTTGCTCCTGGCCTGTGATCTCAGCTGGTTTAGGTCGTCAAACTTGTTGGAGAATTCATCCGTATTGCCCAGTTCTGCCTGCAGGTTGCGAATCTCCTGGTTCACAAAGTATTCGCGCTGCTGGCGGTTTAGGTCGGCATGCGTCTTTGCCTCTACATCCTGACGCATCTTAGCAAGTTGTATCTCGAAATTCAGGAATTTCAGCAACAGGGTAGCACGTCCCAGGTCAGTATCCTCACACACAAGCTGTGCCTTCTTTTCGGTGGGGAAAGGATAATTAGTACAGATGAAGTTGATGAAAAAGACTCCCGTGGGCATCTTCTTGATAAATTCAACTATCTCCAGGGGAATATCCTCGCTCATGGAGGAGAGGCGTTTTATGCGCTCCCTTATCATCTCCACAGTGATATCCAGTTCCGCCTCCTTGTCGGCACTTTTTATCTCGGGTATGGCAGTAACGTGCCCCCTGAGCCCCTCCGAGATATCCTCCAGCGAATCAAGCCCCACGCGGTTCATCGCCTGGAGCAGAACGTTATGGTTCCCGTCAGGCAACTTCATCAGATGCACTATGCGGCATACCGTACCCACATGGTAGAGGTCATCCATACCTGGTTCGTCAGTATCAGGGTTCTTCTGTACAAAAGCAGCTATCAGCGCTCCGCTCTTGTCTGCCTGCTTCAAGACTTTGAGACTCTTTCGCCTTCCTATGGTCACAGGAGTCACGGTACCAGGAAACAGGATGTTGTCGCGGAGGGCGATGATACCCATATCTCCATCATTGATCTGACGTATTATCTTTTCTACGTCGGCATCTATTTCTGTTACGAATGAAAAGGAGGAATTCTTTCGCATAGGATTTATGTACTGAGTTGTGTGTTACGTAATATACCTTATAAATAATAAAATGGTGTGCAAAGTTACGAAAAAACGTAGAGAAGAACAAATAAAGCCTGCCAATATTCCCTTTTTTGAAACGAGTTTGGCTCTTATTTGCTAGGAAAGTCCTAAATTTGCCACCGATTATGGCAGGAGAAACATTCAGATTCCAGAAATTCAGCGTACAGCATGACCGCAGTTCCATGCGTGTTGGCACTGATGCTGTGCTTTTGGGAGCATGGGCGGAAGTGCAGCAATTGCAAGCCCTTGCTCAACCATCTGTGCTTGACATAGGATGTGGATGCGGTGTCATTTCCCTTATGGTTGCTCAACGCTGTCCGCATGCCCAGGTGCTTGGTATCGATATAGATGCGCCCAGCATTGAGGAGGCCACGCAGAATGCCTTGCAAAGTCCGTTTGCCCACAGAGTGCGCTTTCGCCTGGCCGACATCAGAGATATGGCCGCAGAGCCTTCCTGCGGGCGTTTCGACCTCATTCTCTGCAACCCGCCATATTACACCGAAGACACCCTGCCCCCAGAGCAGCGCCGCAGCAGAGCACGCAATGCACTGCACCTGTCCTTCGGGTTTCTCGTGGATTCCGTGTGCCGTATCATGTCGGAGCATGGCACATTTGCCCTCATCATTCCCATGCAGGAAAGGGATATCTTCGCAAGTGAAGCACTCGCCAAGGGGCTTCACATCAGCAGGGAATGTCGCGTGCAGACGGTTCAGAGGAAGCAGCCCAAACGTGTTATGCTTGAATTCCGTTTCCATCCAACCGACCATTTCGCGCCCTCGTATCTTACACTTCAGTCCTCGGACGGTTCACGCACTCAGGAATATTCGCTCCTTTGCAAAGACTTCTACCTGTAAACTCCGTTGAAAGCAGTTGACAGACACCCTCTGAGCATTCTCGTCGTAATGAAACTTGCGAATTCTATAGCTTTAGCGTGAACTATGAAAAGAGAGTAATATTCAGCATTCTTCGAGCAGAAACGAATCACGTATATTTTAGCGTACAAGAGATTGTTGGACACAGAAAATATGAGTATCCTCAAAAGCAGCGATACCTAATACCTCGCCAGATGCTGTTGATAATTCAGATTTTAGCCCCATAATGGGCTATTGGGATTTTATACTCACACGAACATTATTTATAAATATGTCATCTGGACGTTCAAATCATGCGAAAATGACTGATATATGGAGTTTTTCCACAGAAATATTTGCATTATTCGCAAAAAGACACTACCTTTGTGCCCTGTTTGGAAGATGTTATTGGAAAAGTAACAAAAGAAAGGAAGATTAGAAATGTCTAAGATTTGTCAAATTACCGGTAAGAGAGCCATGGTTGGTAACAACGTGTCTCACTCAAAGCGTCGCACAAAGCGCACCTTCGATGTGAACTTGTTCCACAAGAAGTTCTACTATGTTGAGGAGGATTGCTGGATTTCTCTGCGTATCAGCGCAAGCGGTCTGCGTTACATCAACAAGGTAGGTCTTGACGCTGCATTGAAGAATGCTGTGGCTCAGGGCTTTTGTGATTGGAAAACTATTCGTGTAATCGGTTAATTTCAGGAGGAACTAAAACATGGCAAAGAAAGCTAAAGGCAATCGCGTCCAGGTAATCCTGGAGTGCACCGAGATGAAGGAGAGTGGTTTGCCCGGTACATCACGTTACGTGACTACCAAGAACCGCAAGAACACTCCCGAGCGTATGGAGCTCAAGAAGTACAACCCCATTCTTAAGAGAATGACTGTACACAAGGAGATCAAGTAATTTAACACCCAATCACTCAGATTAAGTTATGGCAAAGAAAACAGTGGCTACTCTGCAGACAGGTAAGACAGATGGCCGTTCCTACACCAAGGTTATCAAGATGGTAAAGAATGCATCTGGTACCTATTCTTTCGATGAGCGTATGGTCCCCAACGAGGCCGTAAAGGATTTCTTCAAGAACTAATCCCTTGCTCCTTGTACTTTTACCAATAAAGAATTAATCCCCAATCCACGATTGGGGATTTTTTTTAATTATAAATTATTGGTATCCGGTAAAAACGGTTTAATAGCTAAAAGGCATGGAAAATCCTTTTAAAACACAAAAGGGTGCAGTTGCTTTAGGTAAGCATCCGATAAACTACTTATTTTAGCAGTTTTGGTATTCTTGTACCTTTGTCGCGCAAACTTGCAACAATAGTTGATCCCTAATCAGTCATTATACTATTATGCGCTAATGTAACCATCTTTTTATCACCTGCTTTCTCGCTTATCGGTTACAATGTAACCATTTCGTTAACCAATAAGAGCAGGGACATGTTTTCATAGTCATTGCTTTGGCGAGAAAAGGATCAAAACTAGAGGCTATTTCATCATAATCCTAATGGGCGATTTGGGTTAAAAAATACATACGCATTAAGACGCCACTAATGATTTGCGGTGTCTCATAGAAAAAAAAATAAGGTCCAAGAATTCTTGGACCTTATATTAGTTTGTCTTGTGTTTGACTGAACTTATGCTTCTGCGATGGGCTCAACGCTTACGGTTGAACGGTTCAGACGACCCTTGCGGAAAGTCACGATACCATCTGCCAGAGCGTACAGAGTGTCATCCTTGCCGATGCCTACGTTCTTGCCAGGGTAGTGGCGTGTGCCACGCTGACGTACGATTACATTACCGGCAATGCACTTCTCACCACCGAAGATCTTGATACCGAGTCGCTGTGATGCTGACTCACGGCCGTTCTTAGAACTACCAACACCTTTTTTATGTGCCATTCTGTGTTCCTCCTGTGATTTTAGTGATTAAGCAATAACTTCCTTGATAGTCAACTCAGTGAACTGCTGACGGTGACCGTTCAGCTTGCGGTAGCCCTTGCGACGCTTCTTGTGGAATACCAGAACCTTGTCGCCCTTTACCAGGGGAGATACCACTTCACATACAACCTTAGCACCCTCTACAGTGGGAGTGCCTACGGTGATAGTACCGTTGTTGTCTACCAACAACACTTTCTCAAACTCAGCAGCCTGACCAGCCTCGGCACCAGCGATGTGGTGTACGAACAGCTTCTTGCCAGCTTCAGCCTTGAACTGCTGACCGTTAATCTCAACGATTGCGTACATTTTAATTAATTATTTAACGGGTTTGACCGCGGGGCGGAACCATCTAGTGGTTCTCTTTTTCGAGCCTCAACGGCATAAATCGGGTGCAAAGTTAGTGTATTTCTGCGAGATGTGCAAGAAATAACATGCTAATTTATTACTTTTTTGCGTTGTAACGCTTGTTCAAACCAGTTACGATATCCTTTGTAATGTTGTACTTGGGATTGGCGATAAGTAAATTGTCGCCGGCCTTGATCATTACATAATCGTATTTCTTGGTCTGGTTGTATATCTTCAGGAATGCCTGTATGCTGTCGCGTGCTTCCTGGTTGATGCGTGCCTGCTCCTCGTTGAATTCATTGTTCAACTTGGCTGCCAATTGCTGGAGTTCCATTTCCTGCTGCTGGAGGCTCTGCTGTGCGCGCTCCAATTCATCACGTGTCTGGAAACCGTTGTTCTCATACTTGCGATGCATAGCTGTTGCACTTGATTCCAACTTGCGTTGTTTCTGTGCCAGTGTGTTCTGGATGTCTGTGCCTTTGCGTGTGAGTACTTCCTCATAATCCTTGTAGAGTTGGTACTGGCTCATCAGACTGTCCAATTCAACGTAGGCTATGCGCAAATCTGTTGCCTCAGTTTCGGCTGTTTGTGCGGTCTCTGCGTTTTCAGCCTCCTTGTTGTTACTGCATGATGCAAGGCTCAGGGCGATGCTCATGACCAGAAAGAGATACTTTTTCATTTTATTGTTGATATTATTTGTTCGTTTGTTCTTTGACTTTGTATGGACTTTGATGGCGCATCATCCTGTCCATGCTCTGTACGCAGTGTATGCCTTTTTTTCGCATTTCAGGACTTTGCCCGATGTGCAGGCTGCGGAATTTGCCTCCTTTTTGTATAATTATCCGAATGGATAGCAGCAGTATGCTGATTGCGCAAATTCCAAGCGTCAGAAGTAAGATTTTCAACATTTATTTGTATATTTGCAGACGCAAAGTCATGGTTTCGGTTGGCAAAGATAGTGATTATTTGCTAATCTGCCAAATAAAATACTATGGCAATGCGTTATTTTAAATATCAACGACCAATACAATTAAACGGATATGATGGAATTGAAACCTGCCTCCGTATTTGAGGCCTTCAGTGAGATTAATCAAGTTCCCCGCCCATCGAAGAGGGAGGACAAGATGATGGACTACCTGCTTGAGGTTGGACGTAGTCTTGGATTGGAAACACAGCGCGACGATATAGGCAATGTTGTAATCCGCAAACCCGCTACTCCAGGTATGGAGGATCGCCCCATAGTTGTTCTTCAGAGTCATATGGATATGGTGTGCGAGAAGAACAATGATGTTGAGTTTGATTTTGATAACGATGCTATCCAGGCGTATGTAGATGGCGAATGGATGAAGGCCAAAGGTACTACACTGGGTGCCGATGATGGTATCGGTTGTGCTATGGAGATAGCCATTCTGCGTGCCACCGATATAAAGCATGGACCTTTGGAGTGTGTCTTTACCCGTGACGAGGAGACTGGCTTGACAGGTGCTGAGGCTATGCCTTCGGATTTCCTAAAGGGCAGGATGATGGTAAACCTTGATAATGAAGAGGAAGGGTACATCTTCGTGAGTTGTGCAGGCGGATGCCGTACCGTAGCTACATTCCACTATGAGGATGAGCCAGTGGAAGAGGGAATGTTCTTTGTGCGCTTGACCATCAAAGGATTGACCGGCGGACATTCTGGTGATGATATCAACAAAATGCGTGCCAATGCCAATAAGTTGCTCGCTCGTTTCCTGTACATGCAGCAGGCTAAGACCGATTTGCGTCTGGCTGACATTCAGGCAGGTGGCTTGCACAACGCCATCCCTCGCGAGGCTTCTTGCGTGGTGTCAGTACCTTATGCTTACAAGGAGCAGATACGTGTTGACTGGAATATCTATCAGGCCGATGTGGAGGAGGAGTATAGCCGTACAGAGAAGACCATGGAGTTTATTCTTGAAAGCGTGGAGGCTCCCGAGACCGTGGTGGATAAGAAGACCACACGCAACCTTATCCTTGCTTTGCAGGCTGTGGACAACGGTATTTTTGCCATGTGTCAGGATATCGACCTTGTGGAAACAAGTTCCAACTTGGCTAGTATCCGCAGGAACGCAGAAGAGCATACAATTGTGGTTAATTCTAGTCAGCGAAGCAGTATTCTTAGCGCACGCCATAATATGGCCGCTACTTTCCGTGCCGCTTTTGAACTTGCTGGTGCAGAAGTGCTGAGTGGTGAAGGCTATCCAGGTTGGAAGATGAATCCCAATAGCAAGTTGCTGGTGGTTGCCGTGGAGCAGTATAAGAACCTTTATGGTAAGGAGCCTTTTGTAGGTGGAATACATGCAGGTCTTGAATGCGGCCTTTTCAGTGAGAAGTTCCCTGGTATGGATATGGTGAGCCTTGGTCCCACGATGCGTGGTGTACATAGTCCTGATGAACGCATGCATATTCCTAGCGTGCAGTTAGTGTGGGATCACTTGCTGGCTATATTGGCTAACATCTAAATACGGAAACGGTTTTGAAACGATTTCCACTATATATATATATAATAGGTGTACTACTGACTATGGTCAGCAGTTGCGATGATTATGATTCGTGGACTGCTGATCCTCAGGCTCAACTCACATTCGGGCGTGATACTGTCAGTTTTGATACCATTATCAGTACGGTGAGTAGTAGCACTCAGCGTCTGTTGGTATATAACAACAACGAGAGTGGATTACGCATCAGCGAAGTGCGTTTGAAGCATGCCGGCAGTAGCCCCTTCCGTGTAAATGTGGATGGCCAGTTCTTGCATGACGGTCAAGGTACTGACTTTGAGGTTAGGAAGAATGACAGTATCTTTGTTCTTGTAGAGGTAACTCTGCCAGATACGGGGGGGGATACAATTGCAATGCATACAGATAGCCTTTGCTTCAGGTTGCAAAGCGGTGCACTTCAGTATGTAACGCTCATGGCTGGCGGACAGAATGCACTTCATTGGCGAGGTGTTAGAGTTTTTGATCAGGATACAATTCTGCAA
>JAEIGA010011383.1_pt1 | contig 13508 bp, 10 predicted proteins | sample 9270691 | NCBI WGS metagenome assembly JAEIGA01 (sample SAMN17057246, study PRJNA624740) | gut metagenome | biome: biome; isolation source: fecal sample | host: Bos grunniens | place: China: Xizang | collected 2019
AGCAGCCTGACAGAATTGGCCGCTATGATGCAGCCCCCTATTTCCAAACCTGCCATGAATCATCGCCTGAAAAAGCTGATGCAGATGGCCAAGGAGGATACCATATGAGTTTTGTACATTTGCATGTCCATACAGAATACAGCTTGCTGGATGGTGCCTGCCGCATCGGCGGAATTATGGACCGGGTAAAGGAGCTGGGGCAAAATGCCATCGCCATTACAGATCACGGCGTTATGTATGGATGTATCGATTTTTATAAGGCAGCCAAGGCTGCCGGTATAAAGCCTATTATTGGCTGCGAAGTCTATGTTGCACGGCGCAGAATGGAAGATCGCGTACACGGAATTGACAATGATCCCTATCATTTGATCCTGCTGTGTGAAAATAAAAAAGGTTATGAAAATCTTTGCATGCTGGTATCCAAGGCTTTTACCGATGGTTTTTACGGAAAGCCCAGGGTAGATCTGGCGCTCCTGGAACAATATCATGAAGGTCTGATTGCTACTTCCGCTTGTCTGGCCGGCGGAGTAGCGCAGTATTTGATGGAAGAGGATTATGCCGCAGCAAAAGAATATGCCTTAAAAATGGCAGACATCTTTGGCCCGGATCATTTCTATTTAGAATTACAGGATCATGGCATTCCGGAGCAGCTGGCAGTCAATCAGGGCATTATGCGGCTCAACAGAGAAACCGGTCTGCCTTTGATCGTGACCAATGATGCCCACTATTTACGGCGGGAAGATGCACAAATTCAGGATGTTTTGCTCTGCATTCAAACCGGTAAGACCGTGGAAGACGAAAACCGCATGAAATTCCAAACAGAGGAATTTTATCTGAAAAGCGAGGAAGAATTACAGGCACTTTTCCCTAATATGCCCCAAGCTTTTGAGAATACCGTAAAGATTGCCGAAATGTGCAATGTGGAATTTGTCTTCAATGAATATCATCTGCCGTCCTTTCCTATTCCCGACGGTTTCACCAATGAGCAATATTTCCGGAAGCTTTGCTATGCGGGCTTTGAAGAGCGGTATCAAGAACCGCCGGAAAGCTATATTCAGCGGCTGGAATACGAGATCGGCGTTATCAGCCGAATGGGTTATGTAAACTATTATTTAATCGTTTGGGATTTTATTCGTTATGCCAAAGAGCAGGGGATTCCGGTAGGACCTGGCCGTGGCTCCGGTGCCGCCTCTATCGTTGCTTACTGTTTGCATATTACAGAAGTGGATCCTATGCAGTATGCATTGATCTTTGAACGGTTTTTGAATCCTGAGCGTGTATCCATGCCTGACTTTGATACGGACTTTGGTCCGGAGCGGCGTGGTGAAGTGATCGAATATGTCATGCGCAAATACGGCGCAGATCATGTGGCGCAGATCGCCACTTTCGGCACCATGGCTGCCCGTGGTGCTATCCGGGATGTGGGTCGTGCGTTGAATTTTACCTATGCGGAAACCGATGTTGTAGCAAAACTGGTGCCTACCACGCTGCATATTACGTTAAAGGAAGCGTTGGAGGTTTCTCCGCAGCTGAAGGAAAAATACGACACCGATGATCGGGTAAAAAAACTGATTGATACGGCTATGAAGCTGGAGGGTATGCCCCGCAACACCTCCACCCATGCTGCTGGTGTTGTGATCACAGCAGAGCCGGTATATACCTATGTGCCCCTGTCTCGTAACGATGAAACCATTGTGACACAGTATACCATGACCACCATCGAGGAATTGGGCCTTCTGAAAATGGACTTTTTGGGGCTTCGAAATTTGACCATCATTGAAGATTGTCAACAGGAGATTCGTAAGATTGTTCCGGATTTTTCCATTGATCAGGTGCCCCAGGACGATCCACAAACCTTCGCCATGCTGGCAGAGGGTAAGACACAGGGTGTGTTCCAAATGGAGTCTGCTGGCATGACCGGTGTCTGCGTCAACATGAAGCCCACCTCCATTGAAGATTTGACGGCAATTGTGGCACTGTACCGTCCCGGTCCTATGGATTCCATTCCCACCTTTATTGCTAACAAGATGGATCACCGGAAGATCACCTATAAAACGCCCCATCTGGAGCCGATTTTGAAGGTTACCTATGGCTGCATCGTTTATCAGGAGCAGGTGATTGAGATTTTTAAATCCCTGGGCGGTTATACCATGGGGCAGGCGGATAATATTCGCCGCGCTATCTCCAAAAAGAAGATGAAGGTCATTGAGGCAGAACGGAAAGTTTTTGTCTATGGTGACCCGGCACAGGGAATCCCCGGTTGTATTCAAAATGGCGTGTCCGAGGCGGCAGCGCAGTCCATTTACGATGAGATCGTGGAATTTGCCAACTATGCCTTTAATAAGGCGCATGCGGTGTGTTATGCTGTAGTGGCATACCAAACTGCTTATCTGAAAGCCCATTATCCTCAGCAATATATGGCTGCGTTGATGACTTCCGTTTTGGATCGGCTGGACAAAATTTCTACCTATATTTCGGAGTGCAAGGAATTGGGAATTGCAGTTTTGCCGCCTGATCTGAATCATTCGGAGGATCCCTTTGTTGCAGAGGGGGATGCCATTCGGTTTGGTCTTGGTGCCGTAAAAAATGTGGGCAGAAACATGATCCGCGCTATTTCCGCCAACCGGGCCGAAGATGGTCCGTTCCGCTCTATGGAGGATTTTATTACCCGTATGGCAGAGGAACTAAACAAGCGGGCCGTAGAAAATTTTATCAAATGCGGAGCTATGGACTGCTTTGGACATCATCGCAGCGAAATGCTGGCGGTTTATGAGCGAATGATGGATTCCATTGCGGACTCCAGAAAGCGGAATTTGGATGGACAAATTGGCCTGTTTGCCATGCTGGAGGAAGACAAAGCCACAGCGATTCCCATTCCGAGTATGCCGGAAATGAATAAATCGGATCTGATGGCTTTCGAAAAGGAAACAACCGGTATTTATCTGTCCGGTCATCCAATGGATGACTACCGTTCCTATTTGAAAAATACACATGTAGTACCCATTGCCTATTTGATGGGGGATGAATGTACGATTCAAGATGATCAGATCGTATCCGTTGCCGGTATTGTGCAAAGCATAAAAATGAAAACAACACGGAATAACTCCATGATGGCTTATGTGACGGTGGAAGATGATACCGCATCCATTGAAATGCTGGCATTTTCCAACGTACTGACCCAGTATGGCAGTTATTTGAAGGAAAACAGCGCTGTTGTCATTGCGGGACGGCTGTCTCTGCGGGATGAGAAAGAGCCGCAGATCGTGATCAATCGTGCTCGTCCTATTACAGATTTTGCCGAATCTGTACAGCAGGAAGCCCCTCCGATACCGCAAAACATTCCTTTGGCCGGAAAGTTATACCTAAAATTACCCAGCGAACAGGATCCTGTTTTCAACAAAGTTCGTGCCATTGTCAATATGTTCCCCGGTGAGAATCCTGTGGTACTGTATTTTTCCGATACAGCTGTTCGGCGTGGTACACACTGCTCTTTCACCCCGGCTATGCTTGAGGAACTGAAAAAAATCCTTGGAAATGGAAATGTTGTGCTGAAATAGCTTTCCTTTTCCAAAGAAATGTGTTATAATACACAGATAGAAAGGAGGCTGGTAAAATGGCCTCAAAAATGAAGCTATTAATTTTGATGCTTTTATTGCTGTTTGTTCTCAGTGGCTGCGCATTACTTACCTTGGAAGAGCTGTATTGCCTGCCCAAGCGATCGGAGGATTATGAGAATCTGCAATCGCTGATAGATGAAGCAATGGAAGATCTGACATATTGCGCCCCCAATTCCGGTGATAACCGCCAGTCGGTGCAGACTGTAGATTTGGATGGCGACGGCAATAATGAATATTTGCTGTTTGCCAAGGATGAAAGTGAAAATCCGCTGAAGATTCTAATTTACAGTCAGGTAGCTTCCGGTTATGCGCTGATGGACACTATTGAAGGCTATGGCTTTGCCTTTGATTTTGTACAGTATGCGCAAATGGACGATAAACCAGGTTTGGAGATTATTGTTGGCCGCCAGGTTAGTGAAGAATTGCCTCGTTCTATTTCTGTCTATCGTTTTTCCAGTGGTTATGCCCGTCAGATGCTTTCTACAGGTTACACCGGTATGGCATGTGAAGATATGGACCAAGACGGCATCCATGACCTGATACTTTTCACCGCTGGTGTATCCGAACGTGGTAACGGTATTGCAGTACTATACTCCTATGAAAATGAGGCGTTGGAGCGTACGGTTATTTCCCATCTATCCAAACCGATTTCTCATTTCCAGCAGGTGGAAACCGGCTTGCTTCAGGACGGCAGCCCCGCAGTGTTCGTTACCAGTTCTGAGGACGAGTACAATCTCAAGCTGGATATACTTGCAGTATTGGATCATAATCTTGTCAATTTGACGGAGGGCATTCCTATTCCTTCTGTACGAAATTATTATTTGTATCCCGTTGATATTGATGAAGATGGAATTGTTGAAATTCCGAATCCCCGTATGTTGCCGGCACTTTCCGATGATATTCCCCAGGAATTCATTATTCAATGGTATGCTTTGGACCAGGCAGGAACATATACCGTCAAAGATTATACTTACCATCATCATAGCCAGGGTTGGTATATTCGACTGTTGGATGAATGGATCAAAGATTTGATCATTATTCAGGATAATGGTAACATTCGTTTCTGCACAAAGCTTTCAGATGATCAAATTGGCTGCTTGTTTACAATCTACACCCTGACAGGTTCCGACCGGGAAAGTGAAGAGGTTTTGGAAGATAAACTGCTTCTTTTCAAGGGCGACAGTATTGTTTATGCTGCCAAACTGGGAGAACTGGCATCTGAATATAACATTCAGATGGAGACCATACAGGAAATTTTTGAACCCATTCGTAAAGAATGGAATACTGAGGAGGATCGCAAATAATTATGAAAAAAGTATTGATTTTGGAAGATGAATTGAATATTCGCAGCTTTGTAGTCATTAACCTCCGCAGAGCCGGCTATGAGATCATTGAAGCAGGCACCGGTCGGGAAGCGCTGGAACAGCTGCAAAAAAATCCGGACATTGGTGTTGCTATTCTGGATATTATGCTGCCGGATATTGATGGTTTTGAGGTCTGCAGCCATATTCGTGCGGAAAATAAGCAGATTGGCATCATTATGCTTACTGCTCGTACCCAGGAGATGGATAAGGTCACCGGCCTGATGACCGGCGCGGATGATTATATTACGAAGCCATTCTCTCCTGCAGAGTTGACGGCCCGCGTCGATGCGTTGTTCCGTCGTATTGGAAAGGGTGTTGGTTTTGGCAGTGAAATTCTCAGCCAGGGCCCCTTCGTCATGAATACCCGCAATCATACTTTAGATAAAAATGGCGAGCGTATTCGTTTGACACAAGTAGAGTACACCATCATGAAACTGTTCTTGATGAATCCTGGCCGGGCGCTTTCCCGTGAGGACATCCTCAATGAAGTTTGGGGCAGAGAATTTGATGGTGAACTGAAAATCGTGGATGTCAATATTCGCCGTCTGCGTATTAAAATTGAAGATGATACCGCGAATCCCACCTACATCACCACTGTGTGGGGCGTTGGTTACAAGTGGGGAGAATAAGAAAGGAAATCCGTATGAGCAGGAATCGTAGAATGAAACGAAAGGGAAGCATCCGCAGCAGATGGATGAAGAATACCGTGTCCATATTCTGTATTCTCGGCCTGGTGTTTGTGCTTGTAATTACCAGCACCTTTGCGTTTTACTACTATTCCAATATTCATTCGGATATGTACGCAAAGGCTTGGCAGGCCAATCAGTTTTTTACCAGTTATATTGGCCAAAATTACGAGGATTACTACGAATCCTGCGTGACCTATGCGCAAACCTTTGAAATGCGAAATTCCATGGAGCTGCAATTTATTAACGCCAATGGTTTTTTGGTTGCATCCTCCTACGGGGATTGGGCAGGTACATCTCCGACAACAACAGATATTCAAAATGCGATCCAATCGGGCTCTATCCAGAGTTTTACCGGAAGAAATCCGGATACCGGCGAGCGGATCATTGCCGTCTCGTGCCCCATGATCTATAATAACGGTCAAGTAGTTGGTGTATTGCGATATGTAACCTCCACACGGTTAATTGATATGCAGATTCTCCTCATTGCGTTGATTGCCATGGGTGCATTTTTCTTACTCTTGGCTGTGCTTTTACTGACCAGTGGCTATTTCATTCGCTCTATTCTTCTGCCGGTGGAAGAGATCACGCAAAAAGCCACCCGAATTGCCAACGGCAGCTATGGTGCGCAGATTGATAAAAAATATAACGATGAGATTGGTAAGCTGGCCGATACCATCAATGAAATGTCTGTTAACCTGAATCAGAATGAAAAAATGCAGACGGATTTCATTTCTTCTCTGTCTCATGAGCTGCGAACTCCGTTGACTGCCATCAATGGCTGGAGCGAAACTTTGCTGGACGCAGATGAATTGGATCCGGAAACCCGCCGTGGTGTTAAAATTATTTCCAGTGAAGCGAAACGCCTTACGGAGATGGTGGTGGATCTGCTGGACTTTACCAGGTTGCAGGATGATCGTTTGATTCTGAATATGGATAATGCGGATATCCGTGCAGAATTTGAAGATACGGTATATATGTACAGCAGTCGTTTGACCCGAGAAGGCATTCAGTTGGATTACAAGGAGTACCTTGGGGATGTTCCGGAAATTCCCTGTGACCATAAGCGTCTGCGTCAGGTGTTTTTGAATCTGCTGGATAATGCCGCAAAACACGGCAGTGCCGGCAAAAGAATCGAAGCCTCCATGGATTATCAGGATGGAGAGGTGATCTTCCGTATTCGAGATTTCGGCCCCGGTATTCCGGAGGATGAATTACCTCTGGTAAAAAATAAATTCTACAAAGGCAGCTCTAAGGCCCGAGGCACCGGCATTGGATTGGCAGTCAGTGATGATATTGTGAATATGCATGGCGGCTCCCTAACACTGGAAAATGCGTTGGGAGGCGGCACTCTGGTCACTGTGCGTTTACCGGATAGCCAGTAAGAAAGGAAACCTATGAAAAAACAACAGCAAACGACTGAAAAATTTAAAACTATGATTGGCGGACAGGCCCTGATGGAAGGTATTATGATGCGCGGACCGAAAAAGGACGCCATTGTAGTTCGTCAAAACGGAGAATTAAATATTGAAGTGAAAGACCGCAAAATTCCCAAGAAGCGTTCCATTTGGACATGGCCTATTTTTCGGGGAATGTATGGTCTGTTGGACTCCCAGGTTGTTGGCGTGAAAGCATTGATGCGCTCTGTGGATCTTTCGCCTGAGGAAACCCAGGAAGAACCCTCCAAGTTTGACCGTTGGTTGGAAAAGAAACTGGGCAATGAAAAAATGCAGAAATTTGTCATCGGATTTGCTGTATTTATGGGCCTTGCTATGTCCGTTGGACTTTTCTTTGTTCTGCCCATGATTGTCAGTAGTCTGCTGGACGGATGGATTGATCATACGCTGCTTTTGAACCTGATTGAGGGCATCGTACGAATTGCTATTTTTGTAACATATATCATGCTCTGTTCCCGCCTAAGTGAGATGAAACGGGTATTTGCATATCACGGTGCCGAACACAAAACCATTCGCTGCTATGAAGCCGGTTTGCCGCTGACGGTGGAAAACGTGCGTCCTATGAGTCGTCTTCATCCCCGTTGTGGCACCAGTTTCTTGCTGGTAATTATGATTCTGTCCATTTTGGTATTTTCCGTTGCATCTTCTGCACTGCTTCATTTTGTTCCCGCATTGAGCCAACTGCGGGCGGATATGCCTGTGGTATATAAGCTGCTGATGATCGTGTTTAAGCTCCTGCTGCTGCCTTTGGTAGTAGGTATCGGTTATGAGATCAACCGGTTTGTGGGTCGGCATGATAACTGGTTCAGCCGCATGTTGACAGCACCGGGTATGTGGTTTCAGAATTTTACCACCAATGAGCCGGATGACTCCATGATCGAAGTTGGCATTGCAGCGGTTGTGGCTGTGCTGCCGGAAGAGGAAGGTGAGGACGCTTGGTAAAAAAGTATTCTCAATTGTATTTAGATGCCCGTCGCAGCCTGATGCAACAGGAAGATCAGCAAACAGCCAGTCTGCTGGCAAGGCATTTGCTGTGCTATGTTTCCGGAAAGACCCATGAACAGATTGTGGCCGATCGCGAAATGTATGCCTCCCAGCAGGTTTGTGACGATATGGATTCTGCCATTCAGCGTCTGCTGGCCGGAGAGCCTTTGGCCTATATTCTGGGGGAGTGGACTTTTTATGGCATGACCCTTTATATTGACCGCAATGTGCTGATTCCTAGAGACGATACTTGCGCAGTTGCCCAGTTGGCCATCAAAAGAGGCCTGTTCTTGGATCAGGATCCCCGGATTTTGGACCTTTGCACCGGTTCCGGCTGCATTGGCCTGGCGGTAGCCCAACGTGTGAAGGATGCAAGAGTGACGCTGGCAGATGTCTCCAAGGATGCGCTGAATATTGCCAAAAAGAATGTATCCCGCCATCAGCTGTCCGCCCGCGTGTCCTGCGTTCAGGCGGATGCACTGGCGCCCGCTCCTGCATTTCTTGGCAAATTCGATATGATCGTTTCCAATCCGCCCTACATACCCTCCGGGGAGATGGCGGAGCTGGATTGCAGTGTCAAGGACTATGAGCCCCACTTGGCATTGGATGGCGGCAATGATGGTTTGGATTTTTATCGCAGCATCGTAAAGAACTATACGGCAGTGTTAAAGGACGGCGGCTTTATGTGCTTTGAATTTGGCATGGGTCAGGGAGATGATGTCTGCGATATTTTGATAAAAAATGGATATACAATTCTGGATCGGGTTCAGGATTTTAATAACAGAGAACGGGCTGTGTTGGCACAGCTTGGTAGGAAGGAAGCGTAATTATGGCTACGAAAAAGGCAGGCTATGAAGCACCCACTCCCGCAACTGACAAGAAAAAGGCTTTGCAGACCGCTTTGGCGCAGTTGGACAAAAGTTTTGGCAAGGGTACGGTTATGCGCCTTGGCGACCGTCCTGAAATGAATGTGGAGGCTGTTCCCACCGGCTCTTTGGCACTGGATGCCGCATTGGGCATTGGTGGTGTCCCTAAGGGCAGAATTATTGAGATTTACGGACCGGAATCTTCCGGTAAGACCACTTTGGCCCTGCATATTCTGGCAGAAGCACAGAAAATGGGCGGTGAAGTTGCCTTTGTGGACGCAGAGCATGCTTTGGATCCTGTATACGCTGCAGCACTGGGTGTGGATATTGATAATTTGCTGGTTTCTCAGCCGGATACCGGTGAGCAAGCTTTGGAGATTACCGATGCTCTGGTTCGCAGCGGTGCTGTGGACGCGGTGGTTGTGGACTCCGTTGCAGCCCTAACACCCAGAGCTGAAATCGAAGGTGAAATGGGCGATACTTTTGTTGGCTTGCAGGCCCGCCTTATGAGCCAGGCGCTGCGTAAGCTGGCCGGTACCATCGCAAAAACCAACTGTGTGGTTATTTTTATCAATCAGCTCCGTATGAAGATCGGCGTCATGTACGGTAACCCGGAAACCACTACTGGTGGTAATGCGCTGAAGTTCTATGCGTCCGTCCGTCTGGATGTGCGCCGCACGGAATCCATTAAAGAAGGCGGCAATGTGATTGGCAATAAGACCCGTGTTAAGGTGGTAAAGAACAAGGTAGCACCGCCTTTCCGGGAGGCAATCTTTGATATTATGTATGGTCAGGGCATCTCCAAGTGGGGTGAGCTGGTGGATCTGGCAGTGGAAATGGATATTGTACAGAAATCCGGCTCCTGGTTCTCCATGGGCGAAGAGCGTATTGGTCAGGGTAAGGACTCTGTAAAGACTTTCCTGCAAGCCAATCCGGAAATTGCCGAAGAAGTGGAAGCGAAAGTTCGGGAAAACCTGCTGAAGGCTGTGGCTCCTAAGGCACCTGCAAAGGCTGCGGAGCGGGCAGTAGCCATCAGCGCTGACGATTTTGACGATGAAGATTGAGTCGCTGAAAACCGAGCCGGATCGTGCCGGTCGTTATTGGCTCACCCTTGACGACGGTACAAGTCTGCCCCTATATCGCCAGACTGTGGAAGACTTCGGACTATATTCCGGCTTGGAATTATCAGAGATGGAATGGGAGAAACTGCAGGCTGCAGCCGGTGCCATGTCTGCAAAAATGCGGGCGGTCCGTATTGTAGCTGCATCTTCAGTATCCAAAAAAGATTTACAGCAGCGTTTGGTGCACAAGGGCGAAAAGCCGGAAGATGCAGCCAAGGCTGTATCCTGGATGGAAGAAATGAAACTGGTGGATGATGCGGAAACTGCCCGCCAGGTGGTCGCCCGCTGCATTACACAGGGGTATGGTTTGCAACGAGCCAAGCAGGCGCTGTATGAAAAGAAAATACCCAAACAGTATTGGGATGCGGCACTTGCTGATTTTCCAGATCAAACAGAGCATATATTGACTGTTTTGCGGTCAAAAATGAAAGATCCTGCTGATCAAAAGCAGGTTAAAAAAGCCATCGATGCTGCTTTGCGTCGTGGCCACAGCTATGGCGAAATTCGGATTGCTTTGCACCGCTTGTCGTTGGAAGCAGACGATTTTCCGGAGGATTAACATGGCAAATATAGGATTTATTTCTCTTGGCTGTGCCAAGAACCAGGTGGACTGCGAGCGGATGATGTATCGTGTCCAGGAAGCCGGTCACACCGTAAAGGCCGATATTGTCGGCAGTGATGTGGTTGTGATTAACACCTGCGGTTTTATTGACTCTGCCAAAAGTGAAGCCATTGACTTCATTTTACAGACTGCCGCATTAAAAAGCGAAGGCCTTGTGGGCAAAATTCTGGTGACCGGCTGCCTTTCTCAGCGTTATCAGGACGAGATCCTGCAGGAAATGCCGGAAGTAGATGGCATTTTGGGTACTGGCAGCTACACCGAAGTGGTTCCGGCTATTGAAAAACTGCTGGAAGGGGAGCGCGTTGTAGATTTTGGCTCTATCGATGCGCCCGAGCAGGAAACTGGCCGCATTTTGACAACACCGGAACACTATGCCTACATAAAAATCGCTGAGGGCTGTGACAATCGTTGCAGCTACTGCATTATTCCTTACCTGCGGGGCAAATTCCGTTCTCGGCCTATGGATGATGTGCTGTATGAAGCGCGTCTTTTGGCTGCATCCGGTGTCAAGGAAATTATTGTGGTTGCACAGGATACCAGCCGTTATGGTACGGATCTGACCGGCGGAGAAAGTTTGCTGCCAGAGTTGCTTCGGCAGCTTTGCGCCATGGATTTTAACTGGGTGCGTGTCCATTATGTGTATCCGGATGAAATCACCGATGCATTCATCGATGTTATGGCCACAGAACCTAAAATTGTAAAATATCTGGACATCCCCATTCAGCACTGCAACAGCAAAATTTTGAAGCTGATGAATCGTCGAGGCGACGGTGCATTTTTGCGGGATTTGTTTGCGAAGCTGCGAGACCGGATCCCCGGTTTGGTTTTGCGCACCTCTGTAATTACCGGTTTGCCCGGTGAGGGAGAGGAAGAATTTGCTGAGCTTTGCCAATTCCTGAAGGAAATGCGGCTGGAGCGGGTCGGTGCTTTTCCATTCTCCCCAGAGGATGGTACGCCGGCAGCTAAAATGGAATTCGTGGACAATGAAGTGGCTGTTGCTCGGGCACAGATGGTGGAAACCATTCAGTCCAGAATTATGGATGATTATAACGAAGCAATCATTGGCAAGACGCTGGAAGTGCTGGTGGATGGCTATGACGAGGAATTCGAACAGTATTTTGGCCGAACCTATGCCGATTCCCCGGAGATTGATGGCCGCGTTTGGATTGCGTCCCAAGAGGATCTTTCGGAAGGTCAATTTGTGAAGGTATGCGTGGAAGGCTTGATCGATGGCGATTTGACAGGCTTCGTTCAGGAGGATTAACATGACAACTGCAAGCAAGATTACCTTGATCCGGGTGGCAATGATCCCGTTTTATTTGGTGACCATGTATCTAAGCCAGGGCACTGCAAATGTTTGGATGTTTATTTCCCTGGCTATTTTCATTATTGCCAGCCTGACAGATTTTGTAGATGGCTATATTGCAAGAAAATATCATCAAATTTCTGATTTTGGTAAGTTCATGGATCCACTGGCAGACAAGCTGTTAACCATTGCGGCTATGGCCATGTTCTGTGAATGGGGTACCTTCCCGGCCTGGGCGCTGATGATTGTACTGACCAGAGAGTTTGCCGTCTCCGGCCTTCGCATGGTGGCAGGTCCCAAGGGTAAGGTCATTGCTGCTGGTTGGAGCGGCAAAGTCAAAACTGCATCCACTATGATTGGTCTTTGCGTTTGGATGGCATTTCCTACGGTGGGATTGTTGGGCTGGTTGGTGACCGGTGTCATCGTCGCTACTACGCTCTATTCCGGCGTGGAATACTTTGCTCAAAACTGGAAGGTCTTTTTAGACTGAGATTCCATATTCCGGGTATTGACAAATATGATAAAATAAGAATTATTACTTCCGAGAGGATGATTATTTATGGCGAAAGAGAAAAAGGTAGAACAAATCACCGATATGGAGGTTGATTTCGCGCAGTGGTTTACCGATGTGTGCAAGAAGGCACAGCTGATCGATTATTCTTCCATTAAGGGTATTTTTGTGTATCGCCCCTATGGTTATGCCATTTGGGAAAATATCCAGCATATTCTGGATGCGGAATTCAAGAAGCAAGGCGTTGAAAATGTGTATATGCCCATGCTGATTCCGGAATCCCTGCTGCAAAAGGAAAAGGATCATGTGGAAGGCTTTGCTCCCGAGTGCGCTTGGGTTACCCATGGCGGCAGCGAGAAGCTGGAAGAGCGTTATGCCATCCGTCCCACCTCTGAGACATTGTTCTGCGAGCATTTTGCCAATGTGCTGCAGAGCCATCGTGATCTACCCATGAAGTATAACCAGTGGTGCAGCGTCATTCGTTGGGAAAAGACCTCCCGTCCTTTCCTGCGCCACCGCGAATTCCTGTGGCAGGAGGGTCACACCATCCATGCCACTGCAGAGGAGGCCCAGCAGTTCACTGAAACCATGCTGAATGTCTATGCGGATTTCTGCGAAAATGTGCTGGCTATGCCCGTCACCAAGGGCGTCAAGACCGATAAAGAAAAGTTTAATGGTGCTGAGGCTACTTACACCATTGAGTGTATGATGCACGACCGAAAGGCTTTACAGGCTGGCACCTCTCACTATTTCGGCGATGGCTTTGCCAAAGCGTTTGGTATTGAGTTTACCGATAAGACCAACCAGCGCACCAATCCCCACGAGACTTCCTGGGGTGTGTCCACCCGTCTGATCGGTGGCATCATCATGACCCACGGCGACAATAACGGCCTGGTGCTGCCCCCCAAAGTAGCCCCTGTCCAGGTGGTGATTCTGCCTGTGGCACAGCATAAGCCCGGCGTTTTGGATGCTGC
>JAEIGA010011384.1_pt1 | contig 13508 bp, 15 predicted proteins | sample 9270691 | NCBI WGS metagenome assembly JAEIGA01 (sample SAMN17057246, study PRJNA624740) | gut metagenome | biome: biome; isolation source: fecal sample | host: Bos grunniens | place: China: Xizang | collected 2019
AGCAGCAGGGTGTGGAGCGGGCAACGAGGCTCGAACTCGCTACCTCCACCTTGGCAAGGTGGCGCTCTACCGGATGAGCTATGCCCGCGTCAGTGTCTGCTATTTTACCACAAAAAACGCTCTTGTCAAGTGTTTTCGTGCACAGCTGCCAAAGGCCGGCAAAGCAGGGCGTATTCCGAAACTTCGTCCGAGATACTTGCACAGACAGGGAAAATGAAGTATACTCATACCATCTGTCAGAAGGGAGAAAAGAAATGGAACTTCAAGAGATTCTGAAAACCTGCGACCATACGCTTCTGCGTGTGGATGCTTCCTCAAAGGAAATCATGCAGCTTTGTGATCAGGCGATCAAATACCGCTGTGCAAGTGTCTGTATCCCGCCCTGCCATGTGGCCGGCGCCAAGCGCTATGTCGGCGACCGGCTGAAAATCTGTACGGTCATCGGTTTTCCGAACGGATACTGCACAACCGCCGTGAAAGCGTTTGAAACCGCCGACGCCATCCGCAACGGTGCCGACGAGGTGGATATGGTGATCAACCTGTCTATGGTCAAGGACTGCTGCTGGGACCTGGTCAAAAACGACATTTTGGCTGTCCGCAAAGCCAGTGAGGGCAGGATTCTGAAGGTCATTATCGAATGCTGCCTCCTGACCGAGGAAGAGAAAGTCAGGCTGTGCGAGATTGTCTCGGAATGCGGGGCAGACTTCATCAAGACCTCTACGGGCTTTTCCAAAGGCGGTGCCACACGCGAGGATGTCCGTCTGATGCGCGAGCATTGTCCGCCTCAGGTAAAGGTGAAAGCGGCCGGCGGGATCTCCACTCTGCAGGATGCGGAAGACTTTCTGAATCTCGGCGCCGAGCGCCTCGGTACAAGTCGGATTGTCAAGCTCGCAATGGCGCAGGAACAGGCGGCAGAATGACGGCTTTTCAGCTGCTGAAAACAGAAGGGAAGGCCCGCAGAGGCACCCTGCAGACGCCGCATGGAGAGATACAGACGCCGGTATTCATGAACGTCGCGACGCAGGCAGCCATCAAAGGGGCGCTTTCTGCCGGTGACCTTACAGATCTGCGCTGTCAGGTCGTCCTGTCCAATACCTATCATCTTCATGTACGGCCGGGCGACGAACTGATTCGGGATCTCGGCGGTCTGCACCGTTTCATGGACTGGAACGGACCGATTCTTACCGACAGCGGCGGATTTCAGATTTTCTCTCTGGCGGGTCTTCGCAAGATCAAAGAGGAAGGGGTCCGCTTTCACTCGCATGTCGATGGCCGGCTTTTGTTCATGGGCCCGGAGGAGAGCATGCGGGTTCAGGCCAATCTCGGTTCGGATATCGCCATGGCCTTTGACGAATGCGTCAAGATTCCTTCTCCCAGAAAGTATGTGGAGGCCTCGGCAGAGCGGACAGCACGCTGGCTTGTGCGCTGCAGAGAGAGCTGGCTGCGCTTTCGGGACGAGGACGGGGCAGTGAATCCCGGGCAGATGCTTTTCGGCATCAATCAGGGGGCGGTTTTTCACGATATCCGTATCGACAATATGAAGCGGATTGCCGAACTCGAGCTTCCCGGCTATGCTATCGGCGGCCTCGCCGTCGGTGAAAGCCATCAGGAGATGTATGACACCATCGAGGCGGTCGAGGAATACATGCCGGCCGACCGGCCGCGATATCTGATGGGGGTCGGGACTCCCTCCAACATTCTGGAGGCGGTGGCGAGAGGCGTCGATTTCTTTGACTGCGTCATGCCGGCGAGAAACGGACGGCACGGGCATCTGTTCACGAAAAAGGGTGTTCTGAATATAAAAAACGAAAAATACACCCGGGACGAGGGGCCGATTGAGGAGGGCTGCTCCTGCCCTGCCTGCCGCCGCTATTCCCGGGCATATCTCAGGCATCTTTTCAAGGCAGAGGAAATGCTGGCCATGCGCCTTGCCGTGACACACAATCTGTTCTTCTATAACCGCATGATGGAGGAAATCCGGGAAAGCCTGGACCGGGGCTGCTTCGAAGAATACAGAAAGAATTATTCAAAAATCCTGGATCAGCGTATTTAAGCGCTTGCAAAGCGGTCCAATGCATTGTATAATACATTCGATTTCTTTGGGAGGTAACAATATGAACCTGTTTTTGACAACGGCGGCAGCACCGGCCGCAGGCGGCGGGATGTCCATGATCATCATGCTGGTGGCCATGTTTGCCATCTTCTATTTTCTGATCATCCGGCCGGAAAATAAAAAGAAAAAAAAGACGGAAGAAATGCGCAGTGCGCTGTCTCTCGGTGACGGCATCACCACCATCGGCGGTATCACCGGGAAGATTGTCCAGATTACGGAAGACACCGTCACCTTTGAAACCGGTGAAGACCGCGTTCGTCTTCAGGTGAAAAAGTGGGCCATCTCTACCACCGATAAGATGGAAGCCGCGGAAGCGGCCGAAGCGGCAAAAAGGAAGAGATAAAACCAGTTCGTTTTCATACAGCGCCGAAAGGCGCTGTATTTTTTTACCAAATTTCAGTTTACATAATATCAGCACTTTCTCTGTCGTCAAGATGTTGTGGATCATCAGAAGACAGAACACATCATATGTGACATTTCGAGTGAAAAAGTGCTACAAATTACCGCTTAACAGAAACAGATAATTTACATAACGACCCAGACGCGGCAGAAAAGGCTTGAAAAACAGACTGATTTGTAATATATTGTAACTGCATCTCTGCTGTTTATGGATGCAAGCTTGAAAGAGGGAATAACATGGCGCATTCGGAAAACGATCTGAATCTGTTTCAGCAGTATCTGATTCAGGATAAAAACGCCACTGAGAACACACTCAGTTCCTATATGCGGGATCTTCGTCAGCTGGAATCGTATTTTGAAGGCAGGGCTCTGGCCGAACTTGCGAAAACAGATTTGCAGGATTATCTGCAGAATCTGAACGAAGCGGGGAAGTCCAATGCTACGACCGCCAGGAATATCGCTTCCTGGAAGTGTTTTTACGGTTTCCTGAAGGACCGCGGTCTGATTGCCGAAAACCCTGCCGCTGCGCTGACGGCAGGGAAGAGCGAGCATAAGCTGCCCGAGATTCTCACAAACAGAGAAGTGGAAACGCTTCTTCAGCAGCCGAAGGCCTCTGACAAGAAGGGCCTGCGGGATAAGGCCATGCTGCATCTGATGTATGCGACGGGGATCCGGGTCAGTGAACTGATCGCGCTGAATGTTTCAGATGTGATGGTTTCGGCCTGCAGTATTCGCTGCTACAGCAAGAACCGCGAGCGCTTCATCCCGATGTATCCTTATGCGATGAGCATTCTCAGGGAGTATATCGAGCATGTCCGCCCCGAGATGGTCTCATCTGAGATTGAAACCGCCCTGTTTGTCAATGTCGGCGGCGAGCGTATGTCGCGGCAGGGCTTCTGGAAGATCGTCAAGCATTATCAGCAGACGGCAGGCATCAAGAAGGACATCACGCCGCATATGCTGCGCCATTCCTTTGCCGCCCATCTTCTGGAAAACGGTGCGGACCTCCGATCTGTGCAGAAGATGCTCGGTCATTCCGATATCTCCTCCACCATGTTTTATACCCAACTGGTACCGAATTCGCTGAGAGACGTCTATCGGCAGGCGCATCCCGGCGCGTAAAAACCGGCCTTCGGGCCGGTTTTACCTTTTCCTTGCGCCCGGCCGGGAAATATGCTAAAATTCGGCAGGGAAGTGATAGCATGCGCGTTTTGGGAATCGACCCCGGTATCGCAACGGTCGGCTTCAGCATTCTGAATTATCAGAACAACCGCTTTCTTCTTGAACGCTGCGGCGTGATTACGACACCGGCGCATACCAGGCTGGCGTCGCGGCTGAACCGGATTTATGAAGACACCGGAGAACTGATTCGGCTTTTTTCGCCGGATGCCGTTTCGGTGGAAGAGCTTTTTTTTGACAGGAATATCACGACCGGCATCGCGGTTGCTCACGGGCGGGGGGCTGTTCTGCTGGCCTGCGAGCGCGCCGGCGTTCCGATCTATGAATATACGCCGATGCAGGTAAAGCAGGCGGTAACCGGCTACGGGAAAGCGGAAAAGCACCAGGTCATGGATATGGTTAAGCGGCTCTGCGGTCTGAAGGATATTCCGAAACCGGATGACGCGGCGGATGCTGTGGCGCTGGCGATCTGTCATGCCAGAAGCTCCGGCTCGCTTTTGACAAACAGGGGAGATCAGACATCATGTTCTACTATTTGACGGGTATCATCAACGAAACAGGCCAGAACAGTGTGGTCCTCGATGTGGGAGGGATCGGCTTTCTCATCAGCACTTCGCTGAATACCGTTTCGGCGCTGAAGCGTGGCCAGGAGGCGAAGCTCTACATTTCCGAATCCATCGGGGAGAACAATTACGATCTTTACGGATTTTCCGACCTGCAGGAAAAGCGCTTTTTTGAGCTGCTGATCGGCATTTCCGGGGTCGGGCCGAAAGCTGCCATTTCGCTGCTTTCCGCCACGAACACGGATACCCTGATTATGGCCGTGTTCAATGAGGACCTGAAAACGATCACCTCAGCCCCGGGCATCGGGAAAAAGATTGCCCAGAGGATCGTTTTGGAGCTGCGGGAAAAGCTGGGCGCCGAGATGCCGAATCTTGCAGCCTCGGCCGGTGAACCTCTTCCCGCCCGGATGGGCAGCGGTGCTGACAGCAGGGCGATGTCCGATGCCCTGGCGGCGCTTTCCGTCCTCGGATACAGCACGGCGGAGGTTTCTCCCGTTCTGCGCAGCGGTGATTGGACGGGCATGAGTTCGGACCAGATTATCCGCGCTGTGCTGAAAAGCATGGTTTGATACGAAGGGACGGTGTCTAACGTATGAGTATCAGTTTTTCTGAGGATCAGGAACACGCCCAGATCACCACTGCCGCCGTTCTTCCCGAGGACAGCACGGAGGGCTCTCTTCGCCCCAGGACGATACGGGAATACATTGGCCAGGAAAAGGCGAAGGATAATCTTCAGGTTTTTATCAATGCCGCAAAGATGAGAAAGGAACCGCTGGATCATGTTCTTCTGCACGGTCCTCCGGGGCTCGGCAAAACAACGCTGGCAGGCGTGATTGCGCATGAGATGAACGTCAACATGCGCATCACCTCCGGTCCTGCCATTGAAAAGCCCGGTGATCTTGTCGCACTGCTGACCAATCTGTCGGAAGGGGATATCCTCTTCGTTGATGAGATTCACCGTCTGAACCGGGCATATGAAGAGATTCTCTATCCCGCCATGGAGGACTTTGCCATTGACATCATTATCGGCAAAGGGCCCTCGGCAAACGCCATCCATCTGGATCTGCCGCGCTTTACCCTGATCGGCGCCACCACCCGGTCCGGACAGCTGACCGCTCCTCTGCGGGATCGCTTTGGCGTGACGCTCCGTCTGGAGCTTTATACCCCGGAAGAGCTGCAGCAGATTGTTGAACGCACGGCCGAGATTCTGCATGTGGATATCGAGCCGGACGGTTCGTATGAGATTGCTTCCCGCTCCCGGGGGACCCCGCGAATCGCGAACCGTCTCCTGAAACGGGTGAGGGATTATGCCCAGGTCCGCGCAGACGGTGTCATCACGAAGGCGGTTGCCGATGCCGCGCTTGTCAGCCTTGAGGTGGACCGCTGCGGTCTGGACGCGCTGGACAGGCGGATGATGCGCAGCATCATGGAATACTACGGCGGCGGTCCGGTTGGCCTGGATACGCTTGCCGCGACCATCAACGAAGACGCGGTCACCCTCGAGGATGTCTATGAGCCCTACCTGCTGCAGAACGGTTTCCTCACAAGAACACCGAGGGGCAGATGCGTTACGCGGAAAGCCTATGAGCATCTCGGCATGCTTTTCCCGGGGAATGAGCAGCTGGAATTCTGATTCTTTTCTCAAAAAAGAATGAACAAACTTTAAATTCTCTATTGACTTTGAATGATTGTGTTGTATAATATTTCTTGAGCTTTTTGAAGGAAGGTTCGGTTCCCTTTCATTTGATCTGCTCGATTCACTGCCCTACACAGCATATACTTCCTCTCAGATGCATCATGTTTGTCGTTCTGAGGATGCTGGCGCAGGCGTACCAATTATTTCGGCGTTTTCAGTATCAACTGATCGCAAATACAGTCCACAGGACAACAGATTTAAAGAGAGGATTCAAAATGTACGAAGACAAAACATTGGTTTGCAAAGAGTGTGGGAATGAATTCGTTTTCACTGCCGGTGAGCAGGAGTTCTATGCCGAGCGCGGTTTCCAGAATGAGCCGCAGCGCTGCAAGGCCTGCCGTGACGCGCGCAAGAATGCTGCCCGCGGTCCGCGTGAGTTCTTTACCGCTGTCTGTGCTGCTTGCGGCGGCGAGGCGAGAGTTCCTTTTGAGCCGAAGTCCGATCGCCCGGTTTACTGCAGCGAGTGCTTCGCAAGAATGAAAGAGCAGGCGTAAACAAGTTTTTTTACCGGGATGCAGAGATGCATCCCGTTTTTTTATCCACGGAAAGGATGGCAGTCATCATGGAGATTACCCGCGATACGCTCATCGGCGAAATTGTGGAAAACTGTCCGGAGGCAATGCCGCTCTTTCAGGAGATCGGCATGCACTGCATCGGCTGCGTGATGGCAAGCGATGAAACCTTGGAACAGGCCTGTGCATCCCACGGTGTCGACCCGGACGAGTTTCTCGATTACCTGACCGCATATCTGGAGACCGTCTGAAGAAAAGGGCCGGCTGACCGGCCCTTTTTTTAAAGGAGACAGATATGAACAGACGACTGGATATGCTCTTTCGGCTGCTTCCCGCGGAGGGGCGCGGGTTCATCGACGTTGGCACAGATCATGCGCAGATCCCGATCCGCCTGGCTGTAAGCGCGTGGCAGGGGAATATCCTTGCTTCCGATATCGCTCAGGCGCCGCTTCAGATGGCGCGGCTTGCCGCCTGTGAGCACGGCGTTGAACACCGCATACGCTTTCTTTGCTGTGACGGGCTTGCGCTCTGTCCGCCGGATGCAGTTGACACGGTTCTGATTGCGGGCATGGGCGGGGATACGATCTGCGGTATTCTTGATCGGGCAGAATGGCTTTTTTCAGGGACTTACCGCCTCGTTCTTCAGCCGATGACCCATGCGGAGGTGCTCCGCTTCTGGCTGGTTCACAATGCGTTTCAAATCACCCGTGAGGCAGTGATCGCAGAAGGGGAGCATGTCTATCAGATGTTCTGTGCCTCGCCCGGGAAAGACAGGGCGTATACCGATGCAGAGTATCTGACGGGAAACCGGGCCTGTGTTTCCCTGGGCGATGATCGGAGGCTTCTGCTGCAGCATGAGCGCGCGCGCCTCCGGAAGAAAACCGCAGGGATGCAGAAAGCCGGACAGGAAGACAGCCCGGCCTTTCGGTTTTATAAGAATATTCTGCTGGAATTGGAGGATCTGGAAAACAATGCCGACCGTTGAAGAAATCTATCGGTATCTGCAGACACTGGCACCGCTGGACCTGCAGATGGAGTTTGACAATTCCGGCATGCTGATCGGCGCGCCGGAAGCCCCCGTATCCAAAGTGCTGCTGGCCCTTGATGTCACCGATGCGGTTGTCTCCGAGGCGAGAGACATCGGTGCGCAGCTGATTGTGTCGCACCATCCTCTGATTTTTCACCCGATTCGGAATCTGACCTGCTCTCCGGAAACGGAAAAGCTCTATGCGCTGATCCGCTCCGGGATTGCCGTACTCAGCTTTCATACCAATCTGGATATCGCTGACGGCGGGGTGAATGACGTTCTCATCCGTCTTCTCGGCACGGAGCCTCTGGAGGCGCTGGACAGCTCTGGCTGCGGAAGAATCGGTGAATACAGTCGCTCCGTTCCCATGCCGGATTTCCTCGTGATGTGCAGGGAAAAGCTGCAGACCAACGGCCTGCGCTTTCTGGATGCCGGGCGTGAGGTCCGGCGGCTTGCCGTGATGGGCGGTGCCGGCGGCTCTGCCATACGCGATGCCTGGCAAAAAGGCTGCGATACCTATGTCACCGCCGATCTGAAGTATCACGACTTCCTTCTGGCGCAGGAACTGGGACTGAACCTGATCGACGGCGATCATTTCTGTACCGAAAACCCGGTGCTTTCCGTGCTTCAGCTTCAGCTGCAGGAGGCATTCCCTGAGGTGGAAACCGTGCGTAGCAGGAGACATCGGCAATTGATTCAATTTGCCTGATTATTCACAAACTTGAGGTGCAAAGCCCATGGCGAAAACAAAAACGGTCTATTGCTGTTCGGAATGCGGCAGCGAAACAGCAAACTGGGCAGGGAAGTGCCCCAGCTGCGGCGCGTGGAACAGTCTGAAAGAACTGCGTCTGGAGCCGGGCCGCAAAGGCGCTTCCGGCAGCCGCAGCGGCGGCTATGCCGAGCGTGACGGGTCGGTTCACCGTCCGCAGCGGATCGGTGAACTGAAAACCGACGCTGAGCTTCGCTTTTCCACCGGGATCAGCGAATTGGACCGCGTTCTCGGCGGCGGTGCCGTGTGCGGGTCGCTGGTTCTGGTCGGCGGTTCGCCGGGCATCGGAAAATCGACCCTGCTTCTTCAGATGTGCGGTCTGATTCCTTCTCAACGCAGTATTCTTTATGTCACCGGCGAAGAGAGCGAACGCCAGATCAAAATGCGCGCCGACAGGCTTCGGGTCGAAAACGGCAGCCTCTTTGTTTTTGCCGAAACCGACCTCTCTGCCATTCGCCGAGCCGTGGAAGAGCTTTCACCCGATGTCGTTATTATCGATTCGATCCAGACGGTATCCGATGCAGAGATCGCCTCGGCCCCCGGAAGCCCCAGCCAGATTCGGGAATGCACCATGCAGATCATGCGCATGACCAAGGACAGGGGGATCACCGTCTTTCTGATCGGCCACATCACGAAGGACGGCATGCTGGCAGGACCGAAGATTCTGGAGCACATGGTCGACTGCGTCCTCTACTTTGAAGGCGAGCGCGAGACAAGCTTTCGCATTCTTCGCGCGGCCAAAAACCGCTTTGGCTCCACCAACGAGATCGGTGTATTTGAAATGGCTGCCTCGGGGCTCCGATGCGTTGAAAACCCCTCCGAGATGCTGCTCTCCGGGCGGCCGGAAAACTGTTCCGGAACCTGCGTTACCTGTGTCATGGAGGGAAGCCGGCCGATCCTTGCCGAGATCCAGGCTCTGGTCAGCCAGGGCGGGCACAATGCCGCCAGGAGGAGCAACGGCGTTGACTATAACCGCGCCGCCATGCTTCTGGCCGTGCTGGAAAAGCGCGGCGGCATTCCCGTCGGCTCCTGCGATGCCTATATCAACGTTGTCGGCGGCCTGACCATCGACGAGCCATCGGCGGACCTGGCCACCGTTCTGTCTCTTGCATCCAGCTATCTGGACCGGGCGCTTGGCTCCGATGTGGCGGCGATCGGCGAGGTCGGTCTTTCCGGAGAACTCCGTCAGGTCAGCGCTCTGAATCAAAGGCTTTCGGAAATCTATCGGCTCGGCTTCAAAAAATGCGTGATCCCGTCCGGAGGACGGGAGAGCCCGCAGGTTCCCGATGACTTTACCCTGATCTCTGTAAAGAACATCAGCCAGGCAATTTCCTCAGTTTTAGAAAAAAAACGTCAGGATTTGTGATTTTTTCTGCCGATTGGGTTTGCTTTGGCCGCCTCACGCAGGGCTGCGTTGTCCAGGTGCGTATAAATCTGTGTGGTATTCAGGTTGCTGTGGCCGAGAACCTCCTGCAGTGCGCGGGTATCCACGCCGTTTTTCAGCATCAGCGTGGCCGCTGTATGGCGCAGCTTGTGCGGGGAATAGCGGCTGGCATCCAGTCCGGCTGCTTTCAGCTTTTTTTCCAGCATTTTCTGTACGCCCCGGACGCTAATCCGCCGGTTATCCCGGCTGATAAACAGGGCATTTCTGTCTTCCGGGACGATTTTTTCCGGGTTTCTGACCGCCAGATAGTCGTCGATTGCCTCGCGGCAGCCATCTGCGAAAAAGACCACGCGTTCCTTGTTGCCTTTGCCGATGACCCGCAGATGGTCCTCATAGATGTCTGTTGTATTGAGCGATACCAGCTCCGATACGCGCAGGCCGCAGCACAGAAGGATCATCAGCATGCAGTAGTCCCGCAGGCCGTAAGGCCCGTCGCAGACGTGCAGCAGCGCCTCGCATTCGGATTCCTCCAGATAGCGCGGCAGCGATTGCTGACGCTTCGGCATGTCAAGTTCTTGACAAATGTTGCTGTCCAGCAGATGCCGCTTGACAGTCAGATAATTGAAGAAGGATTTTACCGACGAGGTACGCCGGCAGCGGCTGGCGGCAGACAGCGACTGGGAAGAGTTGATCATCTCCGGTGAAAAGGACTGATACCGGTAAAGCTCTTCGATTTTTGTCTTTTTGATAAAGTCCAGATCGACATCCGATATATCAATCTCTGAAAACGGAACCGACGGGTCAACCAGTTTGCGCCTGCGCTTCAGATAGCGAAACAAAATTTTCAGATCGAGATAGTATCCCATGACTGTCTGGTCGGAGTGACCGCGCACCGTAGAGTGATATTCCAGGAATTCCATCAGGATATCCGGCGCATCGCTTATTTGATCGAGGTTCATGATTTCCCTCCTAATAAGTTCGTTTAATTTATATTATGCGAACCAACTGGTAAATTCAGTATAGCAGACCGATGTCTGTCTGTCAATAAAAAAAAGGAATCCGAAATCTCGGATTCCTTCTTCTTTCCTGCTTTTCAGTCCTCGTCATCGTTATCCTTGCTTTTTGCGAGAAGCGAGGGTGTTGTCACGCGGATCGCATTCAGCAGGGTTGCCAGTGCCGTAACCGTATCAATGAAAACGACAAACCACAGCGTGCTGTAACCGATGAAGCTGAGGAAAATCAGAATGGCTTTCACAGCGATGGCAAAGATCGCATACTCACGAAGCAGCTCCAGCATTCTGCGGCAGATCTGAATACCCATAGGAATGTTCAGATACGACTCCGGGATGACCAGAGCATCGGCATACTTCCCTTTCCGGCTCACCCGCATGTCAAGCGCTGCGGCGCTGTGTCCCTCGATGCCGTTGGCATAGATGAAAACGCATTTGTTTTTCCCGGTCTGGCTGATATCGCTGATCAGACGAAGCTTTTTGTCAACATCGCATTCTCCGACGACCTCGGAAAAATGCAGCGATTCCGCTGCCGCCTGGCTCTGCTCGTTCCCGTCTTCGGTGAGCAGGATGTTCCTGGTAAAACCGGCGCGGTTCATTTCCTCAACGAGGGTTTCTGCCTCCTGGTTGATCTCGGACGAGATGACAACCCGGCCCACATACCTTCCGGCAATAGTCATATAATAGGAAATGCCGTCAGAACTGTTGCGGTCCGGAATGGCGATCTCGTGGGTATCAAAATAGCTCTTTGTTGCCAGGACCACCGGAGCATGCCCGATCTCAAGCATGACCCCGCTGCCCGGTATTTCTTCAAAGTTGTTGATCAGTTCCAGCTTATATTCCTGATTGTAATAATCGGAAATGGCTTTCGCAAAGGGCTGATCCGAATAATAGACGGCATGCGCCAGAAAATTCAGGAACGTTTTCTTATCCAGGACATCCGACTGCAGACCGATCACATGCGGTGCTTCTTCCGAAAAAACGCCGGCCTTGTCAAACAGGGCGACATTCAGTTCGGTTGCCTGCTCCATCACACGGGCGCTGTTGAACAGGATCCCGTTTCTGGCGCTGTAATAGAGCGCGCTGATTCCGACAACCGGAAAGGACACACCCACAGACATCGGCGAAGAAATCAGCAGAATCATCAGCGCCCGATGAAAAGAAACACGGAAGCTGATTCCCGTCACGAAGGGCATCAGCAGCGCATAAAGCAGGGCGAGTACGGCGACACAGCGAAGGACAAAGGCTGCGCTCTTCTCCAGCGTAAACTGCAGGTTGGTCTCTCCGGCATTCTCGGCTGCGGTGATCTCCTCAATTCTTGTCTTGACATCCTCTTCCTGGACGTTAACCAGCTCTTTTGCAGACTGCAGAGCGCGTTTGCGCGTATAGTCGATCAGGATGCCGGAGAGCTGATAGAGGATGACCATCACCGCCGCCTCCGTCGGGAAGCCGATGACAAAGCCCAGAACCGCCGCAAAGAGAATGACGATGGATGTGGAAAAGTATTTCTTTGCGGCGATATCGTCAACGGAGGCCAGGAAAATGTCGTACCCTGCAACCACAATGGAAAGGATCAGAAGAATATAACGAACAAGGACAGGCATTTTGAACAGCGCAGAGATGATTACCAGAACCGCGGCAATGCCGAGCCGGATCGGTAACGCGACCTCAAAGCTGCCCTGTAATTTCATGTTTTTTTCCGCGCTGTGTTTCGCGCGCGTCTTTTCAGGGCTCACCCGATGCCTCCTCCTTTCGGAATGCTTCTTCCCTGCTTATGCCTTGCCGTCGCAGCCGAGAACGTCGGTAATCTTATGCTTTACCATCTCGCGAATGGCATCTCTCGCCGGTCCGAGGTACTGGCGCGGGTCAAAGTGATCCGGATGCTCATTGAAGTACTTCCGGATGCTCGCCGTCATAGCCAGACGCAGATCCGAGTCGATGTTGATCTTGCAGACGGCTTTCTGTGCCGCAAGCCTCAGCTGCTCTTCCGGAATGCCGATGGCGCCGGGCATGTTGCCGCCGTTTTCATTGATGATTTTGACAAATTCCTGCGGAACGGAGGACGAGCCGTGAAGAACGATCGGGAATCCGGGAAGGCGCTTTTCAACCTCTTCCAGGATGTCGAGTCTCAGCTTCGGATCCGTGCCGGGCTTGAATTTGTATGCGCCGTGCGAGGTCCCGATCGCGATGGCAAGCGAGTCGCAGCCGGTGCGCTGGACAAACTCCTGCACGTCCTCCGGACGGGTGTACGAGCTGTCCTCTGCCGAGACGTGGACCTCGTCTTCGATGCCGGCCAGCGTTCCCAGCTCTGCTTCGACGACCACGCCGTGGTCATGGGCATAGTCGACGACCTGTCTGGTCAGGGCAATGTTCTCTTCAAAAGGCTTGGACGAGGCATCGATCATGACCGAGGTGAAACCGCCGTCAATGCAGGATTTGCAGAGCTCAAAGCTGTTGCCGTGGTCAAGATGCAGGCAGATCGGAAGACCCGTCTCAATGACGGCGGCCTCGACCAGCTTCATCAGATAGGTATGGTTGGCATACTGCCGGGCACCCTTCGATACCTGCAGAATCAGCGGTGCATTCAGTTCCTTGGCGGCTTCCGTAATTCCCTGAACGATCTCCATGTTATTGACGTTAAAGGCGCCGATGGCATAGCCGCCCTTATACGCTTTCTCGAACATTTCTTTCGTTGTTACCAGTGGCATAATCTTTACTCTCCTCTAATTCAATTACTAAAATTTGTATAAAAAGTATATTTACAAATTCGCTTTTCTATTATATCCTCATTTCCGGTTCAAATCAATAAGCTATTAAAAATTTTAGAAAAAAAATCAAGGAGAAAAGAAATGTCTG
>JAEIGA010011385.1_pt1 | contig 13508 bp, 19 predicted proteins | sample 9270691 | NCBI WGS metagenome assembly JAEIGA01 (sample SAMN17057246, study PRJNA624740) | gut metagenome | biome: biome; isolation source: fecal sample | host: Bos grunniens | place: China: Xizang | collected 2019
TTATGGTATAATATAGAAAAGTCGAAAAGACTTTATTGATTTTTAGGAGGAATGTAAAATAGGTATTGCAGTTTTAGTTATTGGTGAATCTGGTAGTGGCAAAACTGCCAGTCTTAGAAATTTTCAAGAGAATGATGTAAGTATTCTTAATGTTGCTTCAAAGCCTTTGCCATTTAGGAATAAGAATAAGTTAAAGATGGCAAATAAGGCTACTTATTCAATGATTAAGGGTGCTGTTTCAAGTGGGAGAACTCCAAGTTATGTTATTGATGATGCCCAATATCTTATGGCATTTGAATCATTTGAAAAGGTTAATGAAACAGGCTATACAAAGTTTACTAATATGGCAAAGAATTATGAAGATATGCTTAGACATATTCAAGAAGAAACAGACCCTAATGTAATTGTTTATGTTCTCCAGCATATTGACAAAGATGAAGATGGTAAAGTAAAAGCAAAAACTCTTGGAAAAATGCTTGACCAGCAACTTACAGTAGAAGGATTATTCAGTATTGTTTTAATGGCACAAACTGATGGAAAGAGGCATTATTTTATTACACAATCAGATGGTACAAATCCTTGCAAAAGCCCTATGGAAATGTTTGATTCTGTAGAAATTGATAATGATTTGAAGATGGTAGATGATACTATCAGAGAATATTATGGACTTGATAAAAATGTAACTAAAAAGAAGACAACCACAAAAACTAATTAAGGAGAAATAAAATTGAAGAAGATTAACGATTGGGAAAATATTAAGGAAACTTCAGATTTTAAGCGTCTTGAACCGGGTGCTTATGTTTGCGCTATTAAAGCAGTAGAAGATGTTTCTGATAAAGAATACCTTAAAATTTATTTTGATATTATAAAGGGAGATAATAAGGGTTATTTCCAGAAGCTTTATGATTCTGATACTCGCAAGGATAAGAAGTGGCCTATTGCTGGAACTCTCATCCGTTCTTACAAGGAAGCCGCACTTTCTATGTTTAAGGGATTCTGTACTGCTGTTGAAAAGTCAAATAAGAATTACAAGTGGAATTTTGATGAAAAGACTCTTGTTAAAAAGTATATTGGACTGATTATTGCTGATGAAGAATATCTTAACACTAAAGGTCAAAAGCGTGTTCGTAATTATGTTGCCTCTGTTCGTTCTCTTGAAGCAATTGAAAAGGGAGATTTTACCATTCCAGCTTTGAAGGAAATTGATGAATCTAAGGTTACAGAGAATAATAAGAAGGAAGAATTTATTGATCCATTTTCTGATGAAAATGTGAACAATGATGATACAGAACCTAATTCTGATTCACCTTTTGTTGATGATGAAGATGATTTTGACCCATTTGCATAATTAATAAAATTTAATACTTGACATTTCCCTTTCTTTGTGATATAATTTATATATCTATAAAGAAAGGGAAATTTTATATTATGCTTGAAAATGTAGTAATAGGGAAACCATTAGTTGATTATAAAACTTTATTATCTTTTGATGAAAAAGATTGGGAAGAAAATGAAAAAGGAAAAACTTTAATTACTGATTGCAGATATTTACCTCTTATTATGAAATTATGTGGAGTTGTATCTTCTATAAGTGAAGTAAAAAGAAATAAACCAGAGCTTGATATTTTCCTCAATACATTAGATTGTAGATGGGTAAAATGGGGTAAAAAATTTATTTATATTATAGTAGGAGAATAATAATGGATTATAATTTTTTATTTGAATCTTTTCCAAATTATACTGAAGAGATGTATAATGGTAATAAACCAAATTATTATTTGCCCGGTATTAATGGTGATATTGCTAACTATTCTTGCCGTTATGGTGGAGGGCAAATTGATTATAATGGCAATTTGATTTATTCTAATATTTCATTAGACAGATTAAATAATATTTATATTGTTGGTGAATGGGTTAAATTTATTCATATTCCTTATGATGGCATTCCTCATGCTTGGGGATGGGATAATAAACGTGGGTATTTTAAAGAAGGTTCTGGAAAAGATTGTACTCCTAATTATCCAAAAGAATATATTCTTAAACTTTTAAATAAAAAAAGAAACTATGATGGTACAATCTTGTATGAAAAAACTAAAGAAAAATTTTTAGAAGTTTTTAATAATGGAGATATTTTATAATGACTTCTTTATTAAATAGATTTACTATAATTGGAATATTAAAAGAATGTAGAATAGATTTATTTCCATCTCATATTAAAGCAAGACTTAATATTGAAATAGATAAACAACAAGAAATCACAATTTATTATTCTATTAATAAAAAATTTCATAAAGAAAAATATAAAGAATTTATTGATTTAATTCCCCATTTACATCCAACCATAAATGGATATGTCTGGAATGGAAAAACAAAATATTACTGTCTTTCTTCTAATAAATTATTAGAAAATTCAAGACAAAAATTATTTATATCTGGAAATATATTAGAGAAAAATGGATTTGTATATTTTAATGCAGAATATATTAAAATAACAAAAAAAATAAATAAAGGTTTTCTATTTGAATTTGAAGGAATTGTTATTGATAAAGAGCATATATTAAATATTGTAAATGATTCTCCAAGAGTATTTAATATAAAAACAAATATAAATCCATCAGAAAAAATATATAATTTTTCTGCCTATTATAATTTAGGATATAAAATAAATGAAAATAATGTTTATTTTAATAAACAAAAATTAAATTTTGATTACTATAATAAACATTATACAAATAAGAAAATATCTAAAGAAGAGATTGATAATTATTTATTAGAATGGGAGATTATTAATTCAGATAATGAAAAATAAATATATTACAAATGATGAAAAAACTGTTATAAAAGAATTAAGTGATTTAAGAGGACATTTAGATATTGCTATAGACCAATTAAAAAATGGGCAACGGTGTGTATTGACGAAAAATTGGTTAATGGCAAATATTTTAATGTTATTGGGAATGGAGGAAATAGATAAAGTCTATAATGATAATGGAGAAATTAAATATTATTGTAGATTTCCTATGTGGTTTTAATGGAGGTAAATAATGCCCAGACAGAAAAAAGATAAAACACAAGAAGATATTGATAAGAAAAATCTTCTTGAATATTTTAATTCTGTTTGTTGTGAATATATAAATTATGCTGTTTACAATAAACAGTTAAGAGAAATTAAAAAACAATATAAAGATTATACCTATAATGGAATGAGATATTGTCTTTGGTATATTCATGAGCATCAAAGAATACCCATAAAAAGTATTGCTATTGTTCCTTATTATTATGAAGAAGCAAAACAATATTATAGATGGCTTCAAAACATTAAAAAAAGTCTTAATGAATATGCAGAAGAAACAAATGAAAAAGTTATAACAAAGCGTGAAGTGGAGGAAGATATTTTTGAATGAAATTTATGATAATAATTCTGCAAGGCTTCTTCTGGGCGCTTTATTAATTAATCCGCAAATTATAAATGACGATAAATACCCATTAAATGCAGATGATTTTTCCCCATCTATGTTCCACAAAAGATTATTCCAAGCTATTTCTAATCTTGCAAAACATGGAGCAAAATCCATTGAATGTATAGATATTTATAGAATTGCAGAAAAAAATACTTCAGTTAAAGAATTATTTGATGGAAATAATTTAAAAGATTTTATTTCTACAATTGAACAATTAGTCAAATTGGAAAATGTGGAATTATATTATGAAGAAGTAAGAAAATGTAGTCTTTTAAGAAATTATAAATCATTTGGATTTGATACTTCCAAATTTGAAAATGAGTTAGAGAAGTATCAAATTAAAGATATAGTTGATTACTATAAAGCTATTCAAGCTAAAATAAATCAAGAATTTTATAGAGATAAAAATAGAGAAGAATATATAGCTGGTTCTGATTTTCTTAAAACTAAAGAACAAATGAAAGAAAGCCCAGAATATGGGGCTTCTTTTCAATCTCCATACTTAAACACTATTTTTAGAGGTATATATGGTTTTATTTTAAGAGCGGCAAAAAGTGGGGGTGGTAAAACTATAATGTCTATTGGGGATTTATGTAAAGTAACTTGTACAGAATATTGGGATTTTAATAAAAATCAATTTGTAAAAAATAAATCTCGTGTTGGTGCTGGTCTTTTTATAAACACAGAAATGGACATGAGAAAAGAACTTGACCCAATTATAATTTCTTGGATTAGTGGGGTTAAACGTGACCATATTCTTGATGGATTTTATTCTTCAGGAGAAGAAGAAAGAGTGGATTATGCCGCAAAAATTCTTTCTGAAAGTCAGTTATATATTGTAGATGACCCTTGTTTTACTACTAAATCACTTGTAAATACAATTAGAGAATATTCCACTTTAAAGCAAGTTAAAACTGTATGTTTTGATTATATCCAAAACAATGGATATGTAGCTTCAGAAATTGCAAGCGAAACTAAAGTTCCACAAAGAGAAGATATGGTTTTATTGGCACTTACAGATAGATTAAAACAAATACAAAGACAATGTGGTGTTGGGCTTATTTCTGCTGTCCAAACAAATGGACAAGAAGATAGTATGAATTTTCCAACAGAATCTTGTCTTGCTGGAAGTAAAGCACAAGTAAGAAAAACAGATGGAACTATGGCTATGTTACCACCTAAAAAAGCAGAACTTGAAATTTTTGATATGATTAAAGGAAATAATTCTTTAAAAATTCCAGAAGACGCAATTTGTAATAATATTACACATATTATAAAAGGACGGTCATCTAAATTCCCTAAATATATTAAGATTTTTCAATATGTAGATTATGGAAATTCAAGATGTTATGATTGGTGTGTAACAGATAAAGATGGGGCTTTAATCAAAATTGATAAACTTTTAATTGAATATGATGGAAGGAAAATAGTTTAAATGGAAATTCGTGTAATTAAGGCTCGTGATGGCGTTTATGATATGTTCATGGATGGTGAATGGGTTATGTCAACAAAAAGTGCAGAAAGAATTTTCCAAAAATTACATGATTTTTATGATGCTTTTGAATTTTATTATATAGATTTATATGATAAAATGAATGAAATATTATAAATAAATATCTTGACAAAATCTCATTTCTATGATATAATATATTATATCTATGAAAGGAGATTTTTTATATGAAAAGATTCGACATTTTAAAAAATGAGGAAATAAATTATATATCAAAAGTTATTACAAGTTTTTTAAATGAAGAAACAAAAAGTAAGCTTCTTGAAGATTTTTTAAATGAAAATATAGAAATAAAGAAAGCACCAGAAGGAAGTAGTTGTAGTAATTGTTATTGGAATGATTGGAAAGATTATGATAATGCTTGCCACGCTCCTTTCCATTATATTGGGATGCAATTTCATGATTGTTTTCAATATCAACCAAAAGAAAATTAAATAGATGATAGACACAAATCAGCTTAAAGAACTTATTACAGATGATGACATTATATTTCTTTTAAATGAATTGGGTGCTGATTTTGTGCAAGATGATAATAAACAAATCATATTCTATTCAATATGTCATCATCCAGCAGATAGTGAAAAACATAAACCAAAATTATATTGGTATAAAAATAATAAATCTTTTCTTTGTTATTCTTGTGGATTTTCAGGCGATATTTTTGCATTAGTAGAAAAAGTTAAGGGTATAAAATTTAAAGAAGCCCTTAATTGGGTTATGCAAAAATTGAATCTTGAACCAACAATACAAAAGAAATCTATTGAGATTGATAATTGGCAAAAAGATTTAAAAAAATTTCTACCAGATTATGAAGAACAACAGCCTATTCAAATTTATGATTCTTCAATTTTAAAATTGTTTGAAAATAAATTTCATCAAGACTGGATTAATTATGGTATCTCTGTAGAGACACTAAAAAAATTTAATATAGGATTTTATGCAAGATGTAACCAAATAACAATTCCAGTTTATTACAACTCTGATTTAATTGGCATTAGAATAAGAGCATTAGATGAAAGGGATATTGAAAGAGGCAAATACAGACCGCTTCAAGATTTAAATAAAACGATTTATAAATTCCCAACTAATCAAGTATTTTATGGATGGGATAAAAATAAATCTCAAATTCAAAAATGTAAAACAGCATGGATTGTAGAAGCAGAAAAAACAGTTTTAAAATTTGATACTTGGGGATGTAATAAATGTTTAGCAGTATTTGGTTCTAAAATATCTAAAGAACACATAAATAAACTTCTTCAACTTGGAGTAGAAAAAGTTATTTTAATGATGGATAGTGATTTTCATTCAAAAAAAGATGAAGAATATAAACTGTTTGTCGATAAAATGAATAAGTTAATTGATAAATTAAAACCTTATTTTAAAGTAGAATTATGTTATAATAATATTGATATAGATGCTTATAAATTTAGTCCTACAGATTATTCTTTGGAAGATTTTAAAAAAATTTATAAAAGGAGAATTAAATGTAATTGAAAATAAAAAAGAAGATAGAAAATCTTAGTGCGTATAATTTTATAAATCAATATCTTGAATCATGTGGAATAGAAGATATAGATTTATATTTAAATCCAACATTAGAGTGTTTTGAAAATCCTTTTAATTATCTTAATATGGGAAAAGCTATTCAAGTATTTGAAAAACATATTAATAAAGAAAATGAAAAAATTGGTATATTAATGGATTCTGATACAGACGGCACTTGTTCTGCCGCCATTATGTATATGTTTTGTCGTGCTTTTTTAATGGATGTAAATATTTATTTTCATTCTGGAAAACAACATGGTCTTCATGATAAAGTTGAAGAGATTATTAAAGATGATTTATCATTAATAATTATTCCAGATGCAGGAACGAATGATGTTGAAGATTGTAGATTAATTAAAGATAATAATAGAGATTGTGATATTTTAATTTTAGACCATCATGAAGTATTAATGGAAAATCCTTATGCTATTGTTATCAATAATCAATTGGGTAATGTTAATAAAGCTTTATCTGGAGCTGGGGTAACTTATAAATTTGTTCAAGCTTATTGCCAATATAAAAATATAGAAGGCCCTGATTTTAAAGATATTGTAGCTATTTCTCTTGTTACTGATGTGTGTGATTTAACTTCAATTGAGAATAGAGCTTTCTTACATTTTGGTTTAAATAATTCACAAAATCCTTTTCTTATTCAGTTATTTAATACTGTTTGTAAATATCGTGGTGTTTGTCCTGAAGCAATTGGATGGGATATTGGGCCTTTAGCAAATGCTTTAGCTCGGATGAATGAACCAGAATATAAAACTTTTTTCTTTGAGTGTCTTACAGGGGAACAAGATGATTATGAAGATGCTGTTAAAGAAATGAAGAGGATTAAAAGAAAACAAGACGCATTAGTTAAAGAAATTACTAATAAAATAGAGTCTAATTTAAATCTTGAACATAAAGCTATAATTGGATTCACAGAACCAGAAAACAAAGAAATTATAGGTTTAATTGCTAATAAATTTACAGGGAAGTATAGAAAACCTACGATACTTTTAAGAGAAATGAATAGCACAACATGGACTGGTTCTTTGAGAAGCCCTATTGATTTACTTGAAATTATTAATGATAGTAAAATTGCTCAATGTATGGGGCATGGAGCGGCTTGTGGCATTGTAGTTAAAAAGGCAAATTTAAATAAGCTTGCTAAATTTTTAGACACGCTTAATTTAGAAACAGACCCAGAATATAATGTCGCTGGGGAATTATTTATAGATGAAATTACATTAGATTTAGCAGAAGATATTGTCTCTAATAAAATTCTTTGGGGGAAAAATATTGAAAAGCCCCAATTTTATATTCATCTTAATAACCCAACAGTAGATATATTTAAGAAATCTACTACAACTATTAAATTAACACAAAATGGAATTAGCTTTATTAAATTCTTTTGTAATGAAGATACTGTTAAACAATTTGAAAATCTTAATGGGAAATCTGTTAATCTCATTTTTGAAATTGATATAAATGAATATAATGGTATTAAAAATCCACAAGGTAATATAATCGAATATGAAATTGAAGAAAATAATGTTTTGAAAAATGAAGAAAATGAATTTGATTGGGAGAGCATTTTTGTATGAGTATTGCATCTAAAAGAACTAAAAAAGAAAAAAGAATGAGAAAAGAAGGAATGAAAATTCCTATTTACTGCCCTAATTGTAATGTACCAATTGGAGAAAATATTTATAAAACAGATAGACCTTGGGAATATGTTTGCCCAATGTGCGGAAAAGAAGCATTCCCAGAATTAAAAAAGCGAATTGAATTAAATGAAGCATATAATCTTTTTAAATAATTAGAAAAACAAAATAAAGATTAATTATTGACATAACTTGATTTTTGTGGTATAATATATCTGAAAATCAAGTTATATTTATAAAGGAGATTATAATGGATAATAAGTATGCTGTAGAATTTGATAATTCTGAAGTAAGAATTTTTGAAGCTAAAAATATAGAAGATTTATGTTATAAAATTGCAGAGTATTTTGGATTTATAACAAATTTATATGATATTTGTATAAGAGGTTGCAAAAGTTGTGAAGAAATTATCTTAGTTACTAATGAATTTGCTGACAACCATTATGGAAATGATGCAATAATTTCTAAAGTTTATTTAATTAGTACTACACTTTGGGAGGAATAAATAATTTTGGATATTAATAATATAAATGTTTTTGTTATTGAAAGAAAAGGAAATAAAATTGAAGATGAAATGATTTATAATGAAGGTCAATTTATTAGAATAAAACTTATAGAATTTAATAATAAAATTTATTGGATTAAAAAGATAAATGGAAGGATTGAAAAATTCAGGGAGGTAGGAGAAAGTGGCAGTTCGGTCAGCATGGGCTGATATAAAAAAGAAATATAAAATTTATTCTACTAAAAAATATAATCAAATAAAAAGAAATTATGATACTCCTGAACTCTTTGAAAAAGAAGTTTATAAAAATACTTATTTTATGTTAATCTGTTATCTTGAAAAAACTTTTAAAATAGCAGATGAATTAGCAATTCAAATTAAACCAGAATTAAAAGAAAGTGTAGAAAGATGTGTTTGGGTATGTCGTGATTTAATTCATAAACATGAAACTGAAGGACATACAAAAATGAATGCTTCTGCTTTAGCTAAAGCTCTTCATTCTTCTTATCCAGAATTAATTCAATTTGTTTTGGAAGCCGTAGAAAATCCTCTATTTCATTATGAAAAGGAAAATAAAATTGTTGCATTGAAATCCACTTGGGATAATGAATGTAAAATTGCTGAAGTAATCAAAGAAAAAGTAAATAATCCTTTTAATTCTGAAATGAATTGGGAAAATTATTCTGAAGTAGATGGAATGAAATTAACCGAAGAACAATTATCATTATTGAAAGAAATCAATGAAAAAAGTATTGTTATGTTAAATGGTTCAGCGGGAACAGGAAAAAGTCAAACAACAAAAGCTCTTATAAAAATGTTGGATGATAATGCATATACTTATACACTTCTTGCCCCAACAGGAATTGCGGCTAAAAGATTGCGTCAAGCAACCAATAGACAAGCAAGTACTATCCATATGCATTTAGCTTGTCATAGAAGTATAGGAAATTTTCTGATTATTGATGAATGTTCAATGATTGGGGTTAATTTATTAGGACTTCTTTTTGATTTTATCCCGAAAAATACTAAAATTATTTTAATTTGTGATGAAGCTCAATTGGCATCTATTTCTTGTGGGAATATTGTTCAAGATATTATTGATAGTAAAATAGTTCCTATTGTTAATCTTACAAAAGTTTTTCGCTATGGGATTGGAGGAATTGCAACCGTCGCTACAGATGTAAGATTAGGGAAAGAATTATCTGAAAATGTAGAATTTGATGATTATTCTTTTATTCCTATTTCTCCTAATCCACTTGTAGATATCACTACTATATATAATAATGTTTTAAAAAAATATTCCCCAGAAGATATTATGATTCTTTCTCCTTTTAATGTAAGAAGTGCTGGAACTTATGCTATAAATTCTACTTTGCAAAATAAATATAATAAAAATCCAACATTTTTATCTTATAAAAAACAAGGATTTGATATTGAATTTAAAATTGGAGATAGAATTGTAAATACAGAAAATAATTATCATATGTTAAGTGATTATGGTGATGAATTGGCAGTTATGAATGGGGATATTGGAACTATCATTAATAATGATGGATATATAACTACTGTTCAATTTGATAATGGAACTGTATATCTTGAAAATAATGATATGTATAAAATGCTTTTAGCGACTGCTGTTTCAGTTCATAAAAGCCAAGGCAATCAAGCAAAATGTGTTATTGTTGTAATTGATAAATCTCATGGATTTTTCTTAAATAGAAATATTGAATATGTTGCAATGTCAAGAGCACAAGAAAAATTAATTGTTTTAGGTGATATTGATACAATAAATAATGCTCTTTCAATTCAGCAAGAAAAAAATCGAGAGACTTATCTTAAAAATATGTTGATTTCTTAACAACTTTTAATACTATATATTGTATTTTAAACAATATATTAAGGAAGTGATAAAATGACAGGGGGCGGTGGTAATGGTAATGCAAGTAACTATGGGCCTTTTATGTAACTTCTCTCCCTTTATAAAAAGGGGATTAAATGAAATTCAAGGAGGAAAATTAAATGGAAGTAATATTTCATAGTACACATTGTCCTAAATGTAAAGTAATTGAAATTAAAATGAAACAAAAAAATATCAATTATATTGAAAATAATGATATTGATTTAATGTTATCTAAAGGTATAAAATCTGCTCCATGTCTTGAAATTGATGGAAAGATTTTAGATTTTAACAATGCGGTAAAGTGGGTGAATAGTCAGTAATGGATATATCTTTAAAAGTAACTAAAGATTTTGAAAGATGTTTAGATGATTTAAAAAAGAAATATGGTGAAGATTTTGAATATATAAATGGTCTTCATCCTTCTCAACTTGATTTTTCAGAGTTTCTTGATAATTTTGTAAATCAAGATACAATGGCAGATGCTACAATTGACCCCAATGCAAATGCCAAACATAAAGATATTCGTTCTTTTATGACTGAAAAAGGTAAATCAGAAGATAAACTTTTTGGTCTTAATAAAATTTTTCTTGAAATTAAAAAAAGATGGGGGTTAAGAACTGCTCGTCAATGGCTGGAACAAGAATTTAGTAAAGGATTTTATCTTAATGATTCAGCTTCAGCTTCCTATTTCCCATATTGTTGGGCAAATGATTTTACAAGACTTGCTACTGAAGGTTTATTCTTTCTTGAAGGATATAATAATCAACCTCCAAAACATTTAACAACTTATTTTGATGATGTAATTGAATTTGTATCTTATTTATCTAATCGTCAATCTGGGGCTGTTGGAATGCCGAATGTTATAATTTGGGCTTATTATTTTTGGAAAAATGATGTTAAAAATGGGTATTATTTAAAAGACCCTGAAACCTATTTAAAACAAAATTTTCAAAAATTTATATATAGATTAAATCAACCATTTTTAAGAATCGACCAATGTGCGTAAAATGTTTGCGCCATTATATAGTGATATATAATGAAAACCTCGTGAATTGCTGAAAAGTCTTATTTTTGTGTTATATATAAAAAAAGAAGTGATTATCTATAAGAAAAATAAAAAAAGAAATCGAATATGAAGTTATTAATCTTTATTTTAATGAAAAGTTATCAAGTGTAGAAATAGGGAAAAAATTAAATATTGGCTATAGAACTGTACAACGAATAATAAAAAGAAATAGTTTAAATTGTAGAACTTTATCAGAATCACAATTTGCAAAAATAAATAAAACGCCAAATAATTTATTATTTGATTCTAAATGGTTAGAAAACCAACATTTAAATTTAAATAAAAGTTGTAAAGAAATTGGGGAAGAATTAAATTTAGACCCAGATACCATAAGAAGACATATGAAAAAATATGGTATCCATACAAAAAATAATTCAGAATCAAAAATTGGGTTAATGGTTGGTGAAAACCATCCAAATTGGAAAGGTGGAAAATCCCAATTAAAAAAATTATTAAGAGAATATTCTGAAATAAATCTTTCGCCAATTGTAGCCAAAAGAGATAATTACCAATGCCAATTATGTGGTAAAGTTCATACAATTCTTCATATTCATCATATAATACCTTTTCATGAAATTTATTCATCAATTTTATCAGAAAATAAAAATTTAAATCCAAATGATGAAAAAGATTTACAAAAATTATATAAAATTATAATAAATGATAATAGATTTATAGATACAAATAATTTAATTACTTTATGTAAAGATTGTCATTTTTATAAAATACATAATTATAAACACAAAAAAGATAATTAGCAACCAAGCTTCAAAAGAAGAAGGTTCAGAGACTATCCTAAATAGGAGTACCTTACAAGCGTTTGGTAAGGGAAGTGCGAGGGAACTATAATATAGTTCGTGATATAGTCCGCTCTATATAGAAATATATAGCAGTTCATAAGAGAACGGTATGGAAGTAGCGATTCCATATGAACATAAAGGTTACAAATGTTTCTATCTTTGACAGACCTTATTTAGAATCACTTTTTGGTGGTCTTGAATTTCCAGATGGAACTTTTGCGATAGATGAAATTGAAGAAATTATTAAATGTCAAAAAGTTTTTATGGAAACAGTAAGTGAAATTAGGGAAGAAAATATGTTTACATTTCCTGTTTTAACTTTTTCACTTCTTTACAAAGATGGGCATTTTGAAGATGAAGAATTTGCAAAATGGGCTTCAAAACATAATATGCGTTGGTCAGATTCTAATTTCTTTGTTTCAGATAATGTTGGAGTATTAAGTAATTGTCCTGTTAGTGGAGATACAAAAATTCTTTATTGGAGTGATTATTATAATCAATTTAAACTTTCTCCTATAAAAGATGTATATTACAATAGAAAGAGAATAAATGATTCTCCAATGGTAAAAGTATTATCTAATGGGAAAGTAATTAATTGTAAAATTAATCAATTTGAAGAAAATCCTAATTATTTAATTACACTTACAAATGGTGCTACTTTACAAACAACGGCTAATCATCTTAATAAAGTATATAGGAAAGATTATGTAGAAACAAAAAAATTAACAGAAAATGATTATTTGCCATATTCCCTTTCACCATATATTTCTAATAATTACCTTACTTTTGAAGAAGGAAAATTAATCGGAATGTTTTTAGGAGATGGGAGTTATAGAAATAAACATGAAATTATTTTTAGTTTAAACAAAGAAACTGACATAGATGATATAAAATTTATAGAAGATTATTGTACAAAACATTTCGGGGCAAAAATAACTTATAATGATTGTTTAAGTTCTATTTCTGGAAAGAGAAAATGTTGTAATATTTGTGTTAATTCAGATTATTTAAAAGGGTTAATAAAACAATTTATTATTGGGGATGGAGCTTTAAATAAAGAAATTAATCTAAA
>JAEIGA010011386.1_pt1 | contig 13507 bp, 17 predicted proteins | sample 9270691 | NCBI WGS metagenome assembly JAEIGA01 (sample SAMN17057246, study PRJNA624740) | gut metagenome | biome: biome; isolation source: fecal sample | host: Bos grunniens | place: China: Xizang | collected 2019
AAAATTGATAGCCTCCCCCAGCCTGTTTTTATGCAACTTGCACATAACTACAGTCTGTAGAAAGCTATCGAAATTACGGTATTCAGTTGTACTCATAGTATACATTTTAGTCATCTCCTAAGAAATCCAGCAAATTACAGCCGGGATAATAATTGACGTTAATTTTACATTTTGTAAATGGCGTTCCCTGCCCTCCATTCCCGCCTGCCCGATCTCCGGAGAGGGTGCAAGGTGCAGGCGGGTTTGGGGTAGGAGTAAATGAAACACATGACGTGTTACCGTGAAACTGTCCGCATAATTTCATACATGATATTCTTGATATTGACAGACTCAAAATAGACGTTACTCATATTGAATTGATCTATCAACCATCTAAACTGTCGGTTAGTTCTCAGCGAACCAATCAACAATGAATTCGGTGAATGATCGTCTTTGGTGAGTGCAAATGTGGTTGGATAATCCGGGTCAGTATCATAGGAAACAAATATTTTCCCTGCTTGCCATGAGCACCAAATACCGAGTCTTTCACCCTGATAGATGATTGTAAACATATAATCACAGTGTCCCGATTTCTTTTCGATGAACACAGGGCTATCACGCAGAAAATCATTTTCGATCGAGTATTTCGCGTATTGCGTACCCTCAATGAGTTTTGCAAATCGAGTCTTTTTCTTTACTTCTACGAATTCCGCCTTGCAAACCATCTCTATCAAGATGTCATTCTTGCATGATATCGTTTTACCATACGGCAGCGTAATATTGAAATAAAGAAAATACGGATTTGTCATTGTAATGGCATTCGCTACAAACCACACTTGCACATCCCGCATTCTTGCAATCGTTTCATACAATTCAAGAAAGCAAGTGACCTCATCATGCAAGTAATGATAAACGCCTTTGTCAATAATGAATTCGTCAAAAAAGATCGACGCAACTTTCGGACGTGGTACAGATTTTTTAGTTTTTGCCGTGCTCAATGCCATTGCATATCCCGCCACATGACCATCGATATACAGCTTTTTGCCTTTAACAAGAAAATCATGTTCGGGAAAATCCTGCTGCACATCATCGAAAAATGTTTCTAGGGAGTTGTCGCCCTCGTCCTTGAATTCCGTCTTATATCGACGCAAGTAGACGAATTCCTCTTGCCTGCTGATAAAGCGTTTAATAAGATGTTTTTTGACTCCGTAGGACTTACCGCCACCGCGATTACCAATAATGAAATTGAATAGTGCATTATAGGATAGTGGTGCAGAAATGTCCCAGAAAATACCTTGTGGGGCAGTTTGCTGTTTTGTTGACATTTTCTGCACCTCCTGAAAGAGATTTTGCATGGTTGAGATTTAGCTACCACGCCGAGGAAATATGCTGCACGCTCTTCGCGCTGGTACACAGCAAATCCAAATCCCAATTTACACACAAGTCCCTATCATTATTATATCACAAAAGCACCGATTTGTCAAGGTTTTATCCAATAACTTGGCGTATCGTCTGTAATAAAGCAGGACGGTTCTGGTTCTGCTTCTGGCATTGTATCCACCAATACAAATGATCGAATCCTGACAAAGCAGAAACGCACAGGCAAACTATACTGTTGGCGCAGTATAAGCCCATGCGTTCCCAAGCTATGCTATAAGCATAACTCCACAAGTTTTATTATAGCATATTCTGGGGTGCTTTGTCAATCGACAATATAACCAAAATCAAAATTACGCATCCCTTGGATATGAGATTGTACCCTTTTACCGTCTGATTCTAAAATAATTTTAAGCATTTTATTCCTCCTCTCCAATAGCGGAAAGTGCAGCCAATCCAATAATATGCTGTGCTTCATCCTCAGATATTCCGCCATCCTGCAATAATTGTATCATTGCACCACAAAATCCACTTGTTATCATTATAGCATCACTCACGCTCATTTTTCCACTGATACGGGTTTTTACATTGTCATCATCCATTTTTAAATTAACTGTAATCATTTATTCCTCCTCAAAATAGCTGCATGCAGCGTCTAACGCCACAACTCTAACAGGCAATTCACTTTGTGTACATAGGTTCATTTTGTTTACAAAATGCTTGCACTGGTGACAGAAATGTCTATGTTCTGTGCTTTTCCAAAAGTCCTTTGCTTTTTTCCAAATTTCATTTTGTTTACATTTTCCCAAACAAAGAAAATTACATTCACTTTTTTGAAAACCATAATACAAACATTGTACAGCGTTTTCAAATGCTTTCTGTTCTATCTGGCATTCATATTCTTTCGGAATTTCTGATACATCAAACATGGTTTACCTCCTATCTTTCATGGCAAATTGCACATCCTGCAAAATGACACCGCCCTTGACAGTTTTTAGATTTTTCTTGCCATCAAACACAGCACCGATCTTGAAATTATCCCACGTCACATAATCATAGCATGATTTCGGCATACCTGAGCAGGTAATTTTGAGCGTGGATTTCTGCCCATATTTTCCTAAAAACCATTCAGGGAAAATATACTCATCCTCAATATAGCGCTTTGCAATCAGAAATCTAGCACGTTTAAAAGTTGATTCATGTTTCCATGCACCAAGTTCCCGGGGATGGATGTTGATACCCTCTGGAAGGTCAAACCCTAACAAGTGGATACTATCAGTATCACTATAACAGTACCGGGATTTTCCTGTAAGCCGTTTAGAGTCTGCATGTATTTTCTGGGATGTGCGAATGGTGATATTTCGTGCCTGAGCTGTGACGAATACCGCAACCGGAATATACACAGGTTCACGCAATGTAAAGTCAATCATTTTGATTTTTCCCTGTTCATCCAAAACAGGATCTCCAAAAATATCTGTTTCAGGGTATTTAATTGTTTTATAAATGACCTTTTCGGCTGCTGCATCGTATACGGGTTCTTTTGATCTAACAACAGGATTTGTACCAAATTTCCCGTAAAGGTTGTTCATAAACAGCTTTGCAAGCATTCTCAGCGCCATATTCCCGGCTTTGTCTGCATCGATCTTGACTGTACTCCACTTTGCAACCCAGTCTGTAAACAGAGTATTTGAAGATTTGAACATGTACCCACCTAGCCACTCAATTTCCCCGATTATTTCATAGTGTTCTAAAAACAATTCTAAATCGATGTTTGTCAATGTCAATTCTGTTGCAATATGACAGCCTAGTTCTGCATCATAGGTGGATGTGAGGTATTCTGTTGGTGAAAAATAGGGAGAATGTTTCAGCTGAATTGTTGGGATATAGCCAGGTTTGAGCTGAAACATACAGCGCAAAGAAACAGTATATAATGGATACTCACAAGCCCACGCAGGATTGTATGCCCCATCAAATGACAGCGGGTTGCCATACGGCAAATCACAAGAGGACATCACAAACGGATATAAGGAATTGACATCTAGCACAATCCCCTCAGCATGATCTAATCCTTGATTCTCAGGATTGCAGAACGTGAACCCACCTTTGTATGCCAGCCGTATTGCAGAATCAGTGTCAAAATCCAGTACAGGAAACAGCCGTTTAAATGCCTTTTCACCTATGAATTTCTTGTAATCCTGAAACGCACAAGCGCCGACTGTCATTTTGTCCAAACCCTGTGGAATGAGGTCATGCAGCACCATTGACATTATTTTGACATCGTTTTCCAGGTAATCCCATTCTTTCTGTGTTACTTCGCACGGTTCATTATGTCTGTGATAGTCAATTTCACCTTTTAAAATCGGCAATTTGAAATTCTTTGCAATGGCTCTAACAGGCATATTGAGCAGTTTCAAAGAGTCATAAATAGTAACTTTTTGCGTCTTTTTACCAGATTTTTTAAAGTATATCGTGATATTATAAAATTTTCCGTCGCCTGAAATGATCGTAGTAAATGTGAAATCTTCACATTGTTTCTTTTCCTGTTTCCATTCAAAACCATGACGAAATAACCAATCTAAAATGAAACCACCATCAAATTTCTGATTATGAAAATACACCCTTGCATTTTTGGAATTCCTGCACCATTCCATAAAACTATCCAGTGTTTCACCATAATAGCAGGTATCCGGATTTTCAATAGAGGAAACACCCCACGCCCATACAGCAGTTGGCTCAAGTGTTGTTGTTTCAAAATCTGCTGTAAAATAATTGTGCATGGGTTCTCACCTCTATTTTGACTTAAACTTCCCTTTTTTGGCTAGTTTTATATTTTTATTGTACATGTAATGCTCCTGACCCTGCTGCTGTATGTCAGGAAGATTTCTAAGTGCTCTAAGTGCATTCATAATCCTCACAAAGATACTAGTACCAGACTGTCCACCATATTTATTATCATAGACAAAATCCGGTCTTAATTCATCGTTTCCGGCATAGTATGCGGATAGTGCTTTGCCGATACCCACCGCCTGCATGGTTCGTTTTAGCTCCTCCACCTGTTTTGCAGTGAGGTTTGCTTTCCAGCAATCAACACATGCTTTATAATAACGCTGTTCGTCTGATCGAGATTTACCGTATAACGAGCGCTGCATGTACCTGGCAAAATTCTCCCAGCTTTGTTTTGAACGCTGCTGAAAATTGGTATGGAGAGGTGTAAGACCTTTGTCTGCTGCTGCCCTGCGTACATCCTTATACACTTTCCCGCCGATCATCACGGGACGCGCTGCTAAAGCTTCCTGCTGCCTTTTCCTTGCACGGTTCTCAGCCTGCACAGCTTTCTGTACCTGTTTGTATTCCCATTGGGTTGTTTGCGCTCCACCTTTTCCGGTTACGATCTTTTCTGCACCTTTTTCGGAAAATCCAGCCAATGCCTTGACAATCCTGTTATAATCGGCACGACTTGAAATATCCTCTTTCAGTGTTTTGGCACTCACGCGCTCTGGCAGCAGGTCAGCAATTTCGGGATGTTTCTTTTCAAGACGTGTGATTTTGGCATTGAAGTTTTTTACACGCTTTGCAAGCTGTTCTGTGTCAGATTTCCTCCACCGAATCTTACTCTTTCGAGACATGTGCAAACCTCCCCATTTTCAAGGATGATGTAAAATCCCCTCGATTCTGTTTTTGAATACAGAAAAATGTCCGCAATTTTCCGTGCATCAATTGCAAAATGAAATCTATTTGTAAGTGATAGAGAAATAGAATTTCGTGACATTTCAAGCTTTTTAATAAAATTGTTCATCAAATAAGCACTTGAAAAATGGTAAGTGATACCATCAACTGTCAGCACAAACGGAGAAGTTTCCAGAGTGTAACAAACCCTCGATTTTCTACCCATTGTTTCACCTCCTTGCATTCTCCCCTCTGTAAACCAGAGGGGATGCAGCGCTGATTATTACTTTGCCTTTGCCGAAATGGTGTTGAGCGTGAGCATTTTGCGCTCACCCTTTGTTACCTGCACCACCTTGAGTGGAATGGAGGATTTCCACTGCATAGGTTCACCGTACACCTGAAAGAGCTTCTTGAGGGCAGAGAACACACCAATTGATACACACTGATAACCGACACCGTGATCGTCAATCAGCACGATTCTGGGGCATCTGTCCTTGACGCCTGTGGGATTGCCGTTTGCATCCTTCTTTTCACAGGTGACAACCTCAACAAAGACGTGCTTTACACGGATTACCTCGTTGATACAGTCGCCCAGACGCTTTGCAGGGTTGTTCATAGCGTTGAACAATACCGCCTGATCGTCCTCGTTATCTGCTACCATGCTGCAATAGCTGGTCTGGCGTGACGTGAGGTCAACAATATAGTCAACACCGTCAACCTGTTCTGCTACCTGGGCAGGCGTGGAAAGGGAGAATTCATTCTCCACAACGCCGTCATTGTTCACCGCTACCATTGCATTACCATTTGTCAGAATCTCACTCATTTTAAATACCTCATTTCTTGAAAATTGAATTGACTTGATCTGCATTCAGAATCAATCTGAATTGTAGTTGCTGCTGTATGCAGCATTTTCCACCTGTTCAGGTGTCTGCATGTCGGGTGGGGTGTTCACGTCTGCATAATCGAACGATGTGTGCAGCAACTCTTGATAATTGCTGCCATAACCCCACAAGAGAAACTGCGTCGGTGAGATCTTGATGCATACAAAATGCGTGTATCCAGCTGCATTTTCCTGCACCCACATCACCACTCTGTCAGGGCTGCATTGCTGCATGGAAAAATTAACGATTGTCAACCCGTTATCCTCAATCCACTTTTTCAGCACAGAATAGGCAGTGTAAAACGTGTTTGCCATATTATCACCTCCGATCTATTCAGAATTACCACTTGTGATGTGGTTGGGATGGGGCTGCTCAGAGTGCAGCCCACTCAGAAACTCAGATCTTGAAATATTCAATTGACTTTAATTTTACATAACAACATTTAAATTTTAATGTTGTCAAGTACAACATTAAGTCAATTTTTGCCTGCTCAATGTCCTCTGTTAAACGCTGTGCTTCGCATACTGCGAATTTCTTTGTTTCCCTGTCCTGATAATAAACAAGGTAATTTACCAACATCATTCTGAAACCACCTCACAGAAAATTGCACCTGCTACAAACAGGATAATAGCCCAAATCATAACCATGCACCAATAATGAGCACAGAAACAGGCTTTTCATTGATGTACTCCACCTGTGTGTGAAATTCCTGCACAGGCATATCATAATCAGCCGGGATATTATTGATAATCCAAGGTGCATCACCCTCCATTGTAGATGTAGTCAGAGAATCAAGGGTTGAATCATGACGGTCGGGCTGATCCTCAAACACGAAATGCACTTTCACCCGCTGCCCCTTACTCCATGCGTGAGGCATCATCCTCAAAAACTCTGAAACTTTCATTTCCATTTCCTCCTTGATATTCGTGGTAGTGCCCTTTCGGGTTGGGATGGGGCTGCTCAGAGTGCAACCCCTCAGAAACTCTTATTTACTTCTTACCATCTGATGATGTATTTTCCGTCTACCTTAATGCCTGCACATCTGAAATAATCACCATCTTGATATGTGCATTCATCAACTGAAAAACCCAGCTTGCAAAGCATAAATACCAATTCGCTCAGTGCTCCACAGTTTGTACAGTTTCTAACCAGATCTTTGGCATCTGCCATTCTATTCATCTGCACAGCAGTTTCAATAACTCTGTTCAACAGTGATTCATAAATTGTTGCCATTTTCATTTCCTCCATAGCGTGGTTTTCTGGGCTGTACCTCAACCCTGTAATTATAGTATATCACAACAGGTGCATTTTGTCAAGAGTTTTTTGCAAAAAATTTCAAAAAATTTTTAGGATAATTGCACCTAGTATTTTCTAATTATTTTACTACAGAATGTATTGACAAATTAAACTATATGTGATATAATAAAGTAAGGTATACAGTAAATTAAACAAGGAGGAATAACCATGCCAATGACCCGTGAGGAATTTAACAGTGCAGTCACTGACATTTTAGGAAATCTGTCCGACGCTGGGCACGTTTCCCAGAAACTTGATGAGCTGCGAACTGCATTCAATGACGAGGTAAGCGACAAAGAATCAAAAGCTGTACAGGTAACAGAACTGGAAAATCAGAAAAAGAGTTTGCAGGAAGCAAACATGCAGCTTTTTCTAAAGATCGGCAGTCCTGCACCTGAAACCAAAGAGGACGACACCAAACCCGATACAGGTGCAGCCGATGCACCTACATTTGATAGCCTGTTTGGTGAGGACGGAAACCTGAAATCAGACTAATAATGGAGGTATCATTATGGGACAGAAAACAATGCAGGATGCGCTGAATGCGATCCGAAACGATGCAAGCGACTTTTACAAGGCAAGAGTGCCAGAAGCAACCCGTGACAATTTGCAGCAGGTTGGCGCTGCTGTGCTCAGCTATACAGCAGTAGCAAATGAATTTCTGGTTACTGCGATTAACAGAATCGGGCTTGCATGGGTGAGAAATAAGGAGCTGAGAAACCCGCTGGCAATCCTGAAACAGGGCAGCGTTGACCTCGGCACGGATATCGAGGAAATCGGCGTGAACCCTGCCAAGGCACGAACCTATAACCCTACCAGCACAAGCCTGCTCACGCAGACACCGCCGGATGTAAAGACGATCTATTACAGAATGAACCGACAGGATCTCTACCCCATCACAGTATCCAGGCAGCGCATGAAAGGTGCATTTGTATCGTGGCGTGCGCTGGAAAGCCTGTTTGAGGCAATCATGCAGGCAATGTACAATGGGAACTATGTTGATGAATTCGCGCTTACCAAGGCGCTATTTGCGGATGCAATCACCAACAGCAGAATTGTGACCCGTACTGTATCCGCCGTCACCGATGAGGCTAGTGCAAAGGGACTTATTAAGTACATGCGTAATATCTACACGGATATGCAAATGCCCTCTAGCAGCTTTAACACGTATTCTAGCATGACAGGTGCAACAGGTGACCCGTATATAACCAGAACCGAGGCAAGCGACATTCGTGTTATCGTGAGATCAGACATTGAAGCTATCACAGATGTGGATGTACTGGCAAGTGCGTTCAATATGTCCAAAGCGGATTTTCTGGGCAGAAAGCTTGTTGTGGATAATTTCGGCACAGCTACAAACTGCCTTGCCATCCTAATGGATAGATCGTATACGCAGATTTGGGAGAACCTCATGGAGGTCACCGAATTCCAGAACGGCGAAAACCTCAGCTGGAATTATTACCTTCATGTATGGCAGACGTGGGGACTGTCTCCGCTGGCGAATGCTGTTGCATTCGTGACTGCATAATGGCGCTGGAATTTACTCCTCACAGTATCATCTATTTATTAAACGTGCCTATGAGCGCCGATCAGAAAAATCAACTTGATTTCTCCTCTGTCGGCGCTCAAACTGCATACATGCAATCACGCATTGTGAGGAGCTTTACAGACTTTACCTATCAGCGAAAAGATCATATAATCAGAGTTCCGATTGAAGCAGATGCTATCTGGAATGTAAACTATGTTATGTACCAGAATCAGAATTTTACAAACAAGTGGTTTTATGCATTTGTGGAGCGTATCGAATACCGCAACGACGGCTGCACATGGCTGCACATCAAAACGGATGTGTTTCAAACGTGGATGTTTGCTTATACTTTCAAGCCCTCATTCGTGGAGCGTGAACACGTTTCAGACGATGCACCGTATAAACACACTGTGCCGGAAAATCTACCTTTGGGAGATCTCTATGCATGTCGGGAATTCGGTGCTACTCCCTTTAGTTTACTTGCACGAAATCAGGCTGAATTTGATGCAAATTACTATGTATGTATCTGCATGTCTGATATTGCAAACTATGTTGGTGCTGCTGCAATCACTACAATGATTGGCGGTGCTCCAAATGGCTGCAATTATTACTGCGTAGACACTGCACATCTAAGGGCGTTTCTTGATGACTGTGAACAGCATGGACAGTCAGAATCGATTATATCTGTGTTTCCCATTCCGCGAGGGGCTGTATATTGGGATGTAATCAATACTGTTTTCACTCCCAGAGATCATGGAAACACAGTTAGTCCAATGACTGTTACTGTGAATCTGCGCGATTCTGGATATTTAGCAGACGGAACAGTCATTAAAAATAACAAGCTAAAATCATTCCCTTACACGTCAATCAGACTGCATAATAATTCTGGTTCAGGTGTTGACCTTAAACCGCAAAATTTTTATAATCTCATGATGCAATACAGTACAGAAATCACCTTTGAAACCAATTATGCCACCGCTCCAAATGCATCCTTGATGGTGTCGCCTAGATTCTACCTGCAATCAGGTGCAGGCAGCGCAGACATTAACGACAACGCTTTCCCGTATGCAATCGAGTTCAATGCATTTCCACAGATAGCATGGACTGTTGACACCTACAAAAACTACGCTGCATTAAATGCAAATAGCTTGATGATGCAGCAGGTGGACATTGGTGTATCTGCGATTACAGCAGGCGCACAGGGTGATTATATGGGCGTTTTGGGTGACGCATTATCTGCGGTTGAATTTGCAGCAAAACAGGTTGACATGGAAAATAAACCTCGTGAGGTTGTCGGGAAACCGTCAGCAGGCGTTGAAATGCTTTCAGGTGCAGCAGGCGTTTTTATTTCAATTATGCGACCCTCTCCAGAGTATCTGCACATGATTGATGATTATTTTTCACGGTTTGGCTATGCTGTAAACTGCGTGAAAAATGTAGAAACCAGAACCCGCCAAAACTGGAACTATATCAAAACCCGGGATATCATGATTGATGCAGACTGTCCCGAGGAGGATACGAAAGAGCTTGAAACGATTTTCAATTCAGGCTTGACAATCTGGCATAATGCGTCAACTTTTGGCGATTTTGCGCAAAATAACCCGATTGTATGAGGTGATTGAAACATGCAGAAACCAATTACAAAATCAAATAACCCGCTGCACCCCAAACCGACTGAACAGGATGCTGCTGCATGGATGAATAATGCAACGTATCTCGATTATTATTTCCGGCTGAAATCTCTTGCACTGTCTATGTTTGTGTGGGAGGGATTGCCGGAAAGTATGGATGCAAGATTTCTGGAAACCAAACTGTATGAAACTGGGCGTGCTTTGTTCTGTCCGGATGAAAATTTGGGTTGGCTTTCAGTTGGCTGCAATCCAGCGGACAATTTCAATATTTATGGCTATTCTACGCGATATACTGCTACTGCATTCAATTACAATGAAGCGTACAATGCAGATGAAGTTGTTTTCGTGATGAATAACTACGATAAAATCCCCACAAAGAACAGCATTGAACTGTTTGCATATCGCCTGTATAATGCACAGCGTATTATTGATGTGAATGTAAACGCTCAGAAAACGCCTGTACTTGTCAAGACCAGTGATAAACAGCAGTTAACTATGCAGAATCTGTATATGCAGTATGATGGTAACTGTCCCTTTATCTTTGGTGACAAAGACCTTGACACCAATGCACTTGATGTGCTGCAAACCAATGCACCGTATGTTTCCGACCTCTTGACACAGCTCAAAAAGGATATTTGGAGCGAGGCGTTAACTTTCTTAGGTGTAAATAATGTTGCTGCCGAAAAGGGCGAGCGACTTATTCGCGATGAGGTAAACGCAAACAATCAGATGGTGCAGTTATCGGCACAAGTTATGTTACTGACACGGCAGGACGCTGCAAAACAGCTTTCTACAAAATTGGGACGTGAGGTGTCCGTGCATCTAAGATCATTCACGGAGTTACCGCTTGCACCTAATTTTGATAATACACCGTCTGTTCCGGAGGTGGGCAGCAATGGCTAAATATACCGTGGAATTAGGCAGACTGATTGAAAGTGGTTTTGATTTGGGGCTGGATAAATACCCGATCTTTGACGAGGAATACAGACGAGCGCTGAATAATAAAATTTTGCGTCATTACTGGATGCGTGAAATCGGATTTGAAACCGCTGAACTTTTCAAACGCTATCTTAACCAGACGCTTTCTGAGATCATGCCCTATTATAACCAGCTATACAAATCGGAGTTGATCGAGTTTAACCCACTTTACAATGTTGATAAAACGGAAACAGGAAATAGTACACTTGATGGTAATGTAGATACTACCAATAACAGTGATGATTCTGGGCACGGCAAAGTAAAAACAGATAATACAAATGTCTTTTCTGATACCCCACAGGGACAGTTAACCATAGGTAATATCAAGGGTAATGTCTATGCAACAACTGCTGCAATCGATGATGATGTAAACGAAAGTTGGACAGAGGGTCATGCAAGCTCTACAGGCAATGTTAAAACGGATGATACTACAGAATTTTTCAAGCATATTGTCGGGAAAGAATCAGGTGTATCATACAGCAAAATGCTGCTGGAATTCCGGGAAACATTTCTGAATATTGACATGATGATTATCAATGATTTGCGGGATTTATTTATGAAAATCTATTGACAATTGACAAAATATGTAGTATAATAGTAGTATGGGAGAGTGCTATTTTTAATTACATGACTAAAAATTTCATGTACAGGAAATGAAATATGCATACAAAATTGTAATAAAAATGTACTTTCTCAAACTTCTATGAAATGGCTATAAATAGCCAAAACTGAAAGGAGTTGTAATAAAAATGTTACGTCCTTATCCTCCGTTTCCGTCTAATGTTCCCCACTTTATGGAACGTGTAAACACATATTGTGCAAGGGTTTTACCTCTTGTTTTTGACAATTCCCTGTCCTATTATGAATTCCTCGGACACATGCAGTGCAAACTGAATGAGGTCATTAAAGCACTCAACTCGCAGAATCTCGTATTCGTCGAGTTTACGCACATGATCGAGCTCGAGCTGCAAAATTTTGAGGAGTACATGGACAACCGGCAGCAGAATTTTGAAACCGAAATGCAGGAAGAGTGGACAGCATTCAAAACCGAGCTCGAAACCGCATGGAATGATTTCAAGACCCAGCTCGAAAGCGAGTGGACAGCAGAACAGGCGCTGAATGAAACATTCAGGACAAACATGCAAAATGCATTCCAGAATTTTCAGACGCTCATTACCACGCAGCAAACTTCATTTGAAACTGCACTGAGAAATCAGCAGAATCAGTTTCAGACGGATATGACCTCGCGTCAGAACACGTTTGAGGATACGATGGAGGACAACTTTGAGCAGTGGAAAATTGACACCCTCGCGGCGTTACAGGCAGGAATTCAGCAATTTGAACAGGATGCACTCGCAGCCATTACCGCAGCAATGCCGGGTGTGGTGCAGGATTTAACCGAGCAAACCTATATCCCGTCCGGAACAGGTTCTGAGAATCCAATCTCTGGTGCAGGCGTGGCGGATGCGCTTTTATCCACTGTTCCAACAATGGTTGATAGCCTCACGCAGCAGGTATATTATGATGATAATCATCATCCCATTTCTGGTATGGGCGTTGCAGATGCGTTTTCAAAACGTGTGCAGTCTGTAGCAGATACTGTGGTTACCACTACTTCACTTTCAGCAACAACTGTATCCGCAACATTACAGGGCACAGGACATATTTACCGTGTATCTGCTTATCTTAAATATTCCAATACAGAGCCAAAACAAATTGCAATCCGAACGACACAAGGGCAGTATATTGCAACATTTACAACGCCTGGCGGAACATTTGATACATTAACATGTTTCGGCACAGTAACAGCAAACAACCTAACAACATTAATTGTTTATGCAGCATCACAAACGCAAGGTAGTAACCGTGTCGGACTGCTGATCGAAGAAATCACTTGATTTAATAGCCAATGTCCCACTGTACACTTTATACAGTGGGACAATCCTAGTCGGAAAATACAAAATTATCCATTTGTCGCAAATGTACAGTATGGAAAAATCACGCTAAATATTACATGGCGTTTAATCGGTCGGACTCGCCAATCGGAGGTTAATATGTTTACGAATAGTACAATTGAATACTACAATTTCGATAGCTTTCTACAGACTGTAGTTATGTGCAAGTTGCATAAAAACAGGCTGGGGGAGGCTATCAATTTTTACGAGAGGGCG
>JAEIGA010011387.1_pt1 | contig 13506 bp, 17 predicted proteins | sample 9270691 | NCBI WGS metagenome assembly JAEIGA01 (sample SAMN17057246, study PRJNA624740) | gut metagenome | biome: biome; isolation source: fecal sample | host: Bos grunniens | place: China: Xizang | collected 2019
CCCAGGCCAATCTGTACCAGTCCCAGCACCGTGCGCACTGATACAGCATCCAGGGTGCGCTCATCCGACAGCCTGTGCCCTGGGTACATCCGACCATACAAAAAGGCCCACGTCACTACATCGAGTAACGTGGACCTCTTAACCTGGTTACCTCACAAAGAACCCTATAAACTCATAGAATTGGTTCTTGACCTGCATATCCTCGAACCGGAGTAGGCCATTACGGAAAGCGAATACAATTCGCTGGACCCGTTTGCTATCGGCTATTGATTTGATTAGTAGTAGGTTGGCCTCATGGTCATCCTTTGTTAGACAATACAGGGAGTAGGAACTTGGGTCATATTGCCGGTTCACGTATATGAGGCCCTGGTCATAATCCACCCAGAAACCGTATATAATACCGGCGTATTTCATGCCCAGCATAAACTCCGCCTTTGGTGACTTGGGTTCAATGAATGTGGCATTGTCCAACAGCCACTTATTTTCTATGGCGTAGTCGCCGTATCGGGTACCCGCAACTAGCTGACCGAAACGGGATTGTTTTTTCATGGCCACAAAATCTGCATCGGTGAACAGTTCCACGCACACCTGGCCTCTGACCGTGAACCGTTTGTTCATATCCGGCTTGATGTTCCAAAACAGGAAATACGGGTTCACAATCGTGACGGAATTGGCCAATAGAACCGCTCGCACATTGTCCCGGGTTCGGGCGATGGTTTCGTACAGGTCAAGGAATACCTCCACTTCGTTTTTGAGGTATGTGATACGGCCTTTGTCTATGATAAACTCATCAAAGATGATTTTGTTTACAAATGGGTAGTTATTCGATTTTAGCTGACGGGACGTTGACAAGGCTATAAAATAGATGGCCACTTCACCGTTTATCATGCCGGTGTTACCCTCAATTTTCAACTCATCATCCGGGTAATACTCACGTACAGCATCAAAGAACTTTCCGTTCTGTAACATTTCATCAATCTCCGTTTGGTAACGGCGAACCCACACACACTGCATCTTTTTCCTTTTGAAATCATCAATGGACCAGCGGGTACAATCGAACGTCTTACCACCACCACGGTTTGACAGTACCATATTCATTATACGATTATGGGAAAGTATCCCTTGCCTACTCCACCACATTACACACGCCTCCGGGTTGCTATCAGCAATAGAAACGGCATCCGCTTACGAGGTGTGTATACCCCTGGGTAATCCGGGGTTTCTGTGTCGTCCAGGCCTGCGAGGAACTTATACCATTTTTCCGCCTGGGTCGCTCTGTTCGGCTGGTCCGGGTCGGCGGGTCGTTCGTAGTTGGCCAGAAAAGCCATTGCCAGATAACCTGCGCCTTTCGTACTGGTCTTGAACTCTGCAAAGGTTTCCGGGTATGCATCCGTAGGGTAGTATTGCAGGCCGTTTTTCAGCTCATACTCGATGCGTTCCAACTGGGTATCCATTTCAGTATAGTCGAGGTATTGACTATTTGCCCAGGAAATCAGCTTTGTGGCAGGTGTCCATTGTACAAGTCCATATCCACGTTCAGTGTTGCCCTCGTTCAGACTTTCCCATATTCCTGGGTTGATGGTGCTTTCCGTCTGCATATTGCCCAGCATACCGGCCACGGCGTTCATGGTCCAGCCGTAACTTTTCAGATAGTTCCAGATATACCGGGCGTTTACTTCCATTTCTGACTTGGTCAAATAGCGGTTGCCTGTGACCACGGTTTCAGCCTCATCAAATACCACAGGGTTATATATGAAACCCTGGAACGTGTAGGCGGAAGATTGACCCCAGTTTCCATCATTGGAACGGGTTTTCGTCCAAAATGGCTTGGTGGAATTATATCCGCTTTCCGATGTCATAATGGACCCGTCCGCATTGATGGCCTCCACGATGGCCACATGGCCTGCGCCGTCTGTGCTGTACCCAGCTTCACCTTTACGCCAACAGATAACCGCACCCAGTCGGGGCGTTTGGCCTCGTTGGTAACCGTCACTGGTTTTACCCCACCAATCCTCTGCATTGCCCCAGGACAGTTTCGGAATGGTTCCGCCCGTCAGTTCCCAGAAACGGCCGAACGCATAACATGTGCAGTTTGGCAGGCCGTAGCCGGATTTATAAAACGGGTTATCCGCATAATAATATGTGTTATCTGTTGTGGGGGTTTCGGTGCGGGGTATAAACTCAGCCATTCAGTAACGCCTCCAGCTTTTTGTATTCAGGCAAATCCTCGATAGCATCCAGACACGCCACCAGGGCATTATGTACGGCGGTGGCCTTGTCCACTTTCTCCGGGATTTTCAGCACCTGTCCAGGGTAAATGTAATTCTTGTTTTTGATCGCGTTGGTGGCCACAAGGGCCTCCACGGTGGTGTCATACTTTCGGGCGATAGCGAACAGGGTATCACCCTTTTTCACTGTGTAATTCATTTACTACCTCCGTTCAGCTTGGCGAAAAAACCCCTAATTTTATCGGGCATAATCTGTGGGTTGATAGCACAAATATTTTCGGTGACACTTCCCGCCTCCATGAGAATTACATATACACACAGGGATACAGCCACCGGGACATTTACACCAATGTCAACAAGGGTTTGCGCATAGTCCACAAGGACACCGAAAATAACACAAAGAATAGACCCACATTTATGGAAAAGGCCCTCACGCATGATGCTAGAAGTGTAGGTCTTTTCCTTAAATGCTTTTATAAGACCGGTTGCCATGTCCAGCACAATGAACAGGGCAGTGATTAAATAAATCATAGTTCCTCCTTATTTGTAATGATTTTCAGTGTCTACAACACCCAAACGGTAAAGGATGCGATTTGCAATAGCCTTAAATCCGATATCACCGGGGTGAGAGGCTACATCGCTGTCCGTAATGGTTTTAACTGTACCATCTGACAGGGTGTATGTATTACCCACAGCAGACTTGTTACCATCGCTGGCAAGGTCCCAAATGTCGATGAATGTACATCCGGTGGCCCTGCAGACCTCCCGCATGATGGAGCGTTTTTCCTCGGTCTGATACCAGGCACCGACCCAGACCATACGGGCGTTGGGGAGCCGGGTACGGAAGAACTTAACCAGGTTGGTGGCACCGGTGCGGAAAATACTAACCTTTGCTGTGGTGTTGACATTATCGCCCAACTGGATAATAACCAGGTCAGTATCCGGGTTATTAATGACCGGGGAGGTGAGGTTGGAATACATCCAATTGGTCTGGGAGTCGTTTGTGGTACAATTTTCCCAATCGGACCCTTTCACACGCAAGGCAGAGAATGTGGGGTTCTTGGCCTTGAGTTCCTGGTTGACCAGGGCGAAATAGTCCTTTTCTGCGTTGGACGCAGCCATTCCGAACTCGTCGAAACCCAACAACAGACTATTACCAATGTACAATGCTTTATTTGCGAATACCGGTACGGGGATAAGGTTTCCCTCGTTGTTAACCTGGGTTACATATCTGCCACCATTGGGGGCCACGATGAAATCCGGGGCCTGTTCCGATGTAACGTTACCGGCGATTGCCATAATGGTTTCCGGGATGCTCTCCGTGTGCCAGTTGTCCCGGAGTGCGTTCCAGTAAACCTTGATGTTGGTGAAACGGGTGGTTGTTTCATCCACACCATGACGGAGGAACCAGATGCGGTTAATCTGCATACCGGCGGTGGCCAGGTAGATTTCGGGGTCCAGCTCAACCTCATAGTGGCCACTCTCGACCACCTTGAGTACCGTTTTATAGCCAGCACTGCTACTGATACTCCGGGCCACATTAACGTCGATATAATGTTCCCCGGTCAGAGCCTTATCACCGACGTTCATTTCCACGTCAAACGACACATAGACCCTTTTCGACTTATCATAGGGTAAACCCAAGGTAGAGAAACCACGGTCACCGCTGGCAGTAATCTCAAGACCGTTTTCCAGCTTGTTTTCAGCGGGAATTTCGGCACCGGTAAAGGCCACAACAAAATCGGACGGTTTCCCGGCCAGGATTACACACCCGGTTACGGCGTTGTGGTTGTCCTCGATTTTCTGCTCCTGCTCCTTAACCATATTATACAGCTGAACGGCGTGGCCACTGGCGGTATAATCCACAAAACCCTTGTCAATGAGGGGTGCCTCATACACCATAAAATGGGGAACCTCATACAGATAATCGGTTTCCATTGCGGTTTCCGTGTTGTGGACAAGCCACACGGATTTAACGTTGAATGTGTATGCGGACGGGTCAATGGTGATTTTGTTAAGACCATCACTCAAAGCACAGACTTTGCGATACTTCGCACTGTCCAGGGTGTTGTTGGCCTCAGACACATACAGGTCAAGGGACGGGAGATTGGGTCGGCTCACCAGGTCAACTTCCACATACAGTTTTCCTGTAGTCTTTCGGGTAAAGAGCGGGGTTGCCACACCATAGTTACCACCATTTGCCGGGGAGTAGATATCCACTCGGTCATTGCTCACGTGTACCTTGTCATAACCCTCTGCGAACGGTTCGCCGTTGGACCAATTGACCAGGTCATGCAGGTGCCTGCCGTGGTGAATAATGATACCGGTGGTTTCCTCCTTGAGGGTCTGCAATTCCGCATCCATTGCCCTGGTGGCACCGCCCAGGGTATCACAGGAAGCACCGTCCGCACGAACACGACCATCAATGATTTCCGCATCCATTACGGTGGAGCCGTGTTCGATGCCACCTAAGAGGTTGTTAAGCCGGGCGGAAAGCTCACCGGCGTACTCGTCGATTATTTCAGTGAACATACCGTTTTCGGCGTACTGCTCCACCGTCTGCAAAACCTTTTCCGGGATGTCTACATTGAGCATATCACCCATGGTTTGCTCGGTGTTCTGTCGGAGTTGGTTCTGGGCCTCCACCAGCTCATTGATTTTGGCAGTGGTACGGCCCGACAGCTCCAGTGCGGTCATGGCCTCCTCATCATAGATGGTGGGTGGATTTTCCATTGCATAGTGTGGGTTCAAAGGATTGATACTCATTTTATACCTCCTTAATAAACCATGAGGAACAGGTCATTAAGCTCCTCGATGATTTGCAAATCAATGTTGATAAATGCGCTTCGGATGTTCTGCACCTCACCACCCAGGGGTTGCACACCAATGTTACCCTTGCGGGTCAACGTGTGGCCGGTTTCGCCCTCTGTGGTGGATGTATCATCCGTTCGGGTTGCGTTGGTGAGGTGGTCGTCCAGGTTGTCAATGGTCCCCTGTGGCGTATCGGAAAACTTCGCCGTACCGCCGGTTTTGGTTTCACCCTTATTGGTGGCCTTGAACTCCTCCACCAGGTTATAACTTTCTAGCGGGTCCTCGATATTCCGGAACTTTGCATCGAACTCATAGAGTTGGACATAGTACGGCATGATTTCCCGCATCCGGGTGCGGAAGTAGTGGAGGAACCGGCCCACGGTTTCCTGGCCGATTTGGCGGAAACGGTAGTGGTTAACAATTTTCTCCTGGAGGCGTTGCCGGTCAAAGTCCACCTTACAGGTTTTCCCGTTGTACTGGATTTCGGACCGTGGCACCGGGTAATCAAAATCCCAGATGTCCACACCGGAGGCAACAATATCGCCCAGCTCTACGGTCACACCGGTATTATCATAGTTAAGCATTGGTGCCCTCCTTTTCAACAGTTTCAACAGGTTTCTCCACAGGATCCCGACGTTTCACGGAAATGGACAGGCCGAAAAGGGCGTTGATTTCCTCACAGGCTTTTTTCCGGGCTTCCAATTGCAGGTCCGCAAAGCTGGCAATTAACTGATTGTTGCTTTCGGCCTCGTCTGTGATGAGGCGTTCCTTTTTATCCACCGGGGTATTGTCCTGGCCCAGGAACGTCAGCAGGTCACTTTCCACAGACCGTTTATAATCCATCAGCTCATTACCCATAAACTGCACCCCGGTCATAAATGCCTGGATGCTTTCCAGGTTCAAACCCCGGTCCGCAAAGATGGCCGGGACGTTCCCGTCCACCTGCTGAAAAATCCGCTTGAATGTCAGAACGTCTTTGTCGTCACAGGTAAACACCACCGGCGTTTTGCAGGCCTTAATATTCACATCCATGGTGCGCTCCGCCTCGGTCAGTTTATTGACGTAGTGCATGAGAAAATCATGGGTGGCCAAACCAAGCAGATTGTTACGAATAACCACACACTTGTCGGCGTTTACTTTGCGCTGGTAGTTGAAACCATGTACCCGATACCACAGCGGGTCGCCGTACACGTTGACATTACCACCGGGTGCACATTCCAGAACCATGTGGGACATGGACGGGTCACGGAAAAAACAGGCCCTACCGTGTGAAAATAGCAGGCGTTCAATGTGCCGGGGTTCGATACCGTCCGGGAGGCCCTGCCACTCCCATTCGTTCATTGCAATCAACTTGAACTTATCAAACAGGGTGCGGAATGTTAGGTCGTTGAGAAGGTCGGTTAAATTCGCTCGTTTTCTTGCCATGTTGTCACTTCCTATACAGCATTGTTCAGCGCATAATTTCCGATTTGGTCACCGTTTACCCAGAACGTTACACCATTGTCAAAAATGCGCTCAATTAGGGTTATATCCTCATTACACACACCACCGGCAACCTTGCACCCTACTGTCTTTACATAAGTAAAAGCGGGTCGGGCGTGGATGTTGGGCACCTGCACCCGGTTGAGCTTGTAACCAAACATTGTGAAATAATCATCAATCTGTTTGGCGTACTCTGCCCGGATACATTTATAATAGAAAGAAAACGTCTGTTTCCCGCTGGCCACGTTGACAGTGCTGGAAAAGGTTCCCTTTGCCTGGGGTGGCTGTGCCTTTGCATCCTCTTTCTGTGCCATGATAGTACCAATCTGATTAAGACCACCGTAGGTCGTTACAGCACCACCACCGGCCATGGCTAAATTACCTGTTGCCACACCGGCCACCATTGCACCCAGACCCGCCAGAGCGGTGACCGTGGCGGTGTTTTCGGCGTGTGCCATTTGGTTGTAGTTCTGGGCCAACCATACCTTATAGGTATCACTATCCCAGGCACACGGCGGGAAGTTGGCTAGGGTAACACCCTCATCAAAGTTGGGTTGTGAGCCAGGCATATTGTAGCAATCCGGAACCAGCTTCACACCGGCATCCGGGGATATTGCACCATACAGCCGGAAGATGTAGACCTCCTCCGGTGTGTCGAATTGTTCAAACCGATATTCCGCCTTGTCACCCTGGTTGCCTGTGACGTACAACAGGTTATAAGGGTGGGAATACAGTTTTTTATTTTTGGGTGTGTAACCCTGGAACAAATTCTCCCGGTAATTATCATACAGAGCCAGAGTGTCAGAAATAGGATTAACACCACACACGTTTGCGCATCTGCGATTTTCCCAATCAAATTCGTTCCACCTGTATTCTGTGAAATTCTCACCGTCAAAGGTCTGACAGAGGGTGACCAGGTTTTTGGGATACATCCAGATCGCCACCACGGCATCCGGTTTACCCACACTATCCAGGCCCTGGAGCTGGGTTTCCAGCTTCTCCATATCATCAAAAGCATACACACCCAAACCGCTATATACACCATTGAAATCCCTGGCGTATGCTGTGGGTGAGCTTTCGTTGATATTGTAGGTCAAATCTATAGCAGACATAACCAGAATACCCATTTTAGATATATTGTACATATCATACGTGTGGTAATTGGTGTACGGCCCCAGCTCCAAACCCTCCGGAACAGTATGTTCCCCGGGTCTGTCTGTGGTGGTGTGCTGACGTTCCACAAAGCAGGGAAGCAACTGCACACCATCAAAAAGGTGTGTTTGGATTACGTCCAGTTCCAGGTAAAGTTTTACTGTGGTATCGCTCACATACTCCACCTTATTGATAAAGTAGTAATATGGTTTCACGCCTGGATTGACTACATACAGATAGTTCCATCCCTGGGCAACTGCCACCGTTGCCTCCACCTTTAACTCCCAGTTCCGGCGGTGGTGGGAATATGCGGGAAAAGTCCGCACGACTTTCCCCGCAAAATATCCCTGCTGTGCCTCACGGGAGGCAAAATAAATGGTATGCAGATACCGGTTATCCAGGCGCACACCGGCACAGATATAAACTTGCGTCAATGGTGCGCTCATGGGTCACCCTCCCTTAAGCGGAAACGGCCTTGAACTTGATTGCCGTTTTAAACGGGGAACAACTCACAATCTGATGCACATGGTAGAAATAGTTCGTGAACAGACCGTCGGCGTTGCGCTGGGGTTCCATGTGGGACAGAGTATCCCAGACCCGGAAAAACTCCTCATCCACCAGCAGGGCGTATGCATCGGTCATGCTACCAAAGTGGGGCATGGGGATGATAGATACCTCAATATCCGTTTTACCCATGTTGAACGCCTTGGCCAACACTTCCACATCCACCTCGGCCAGCACATCCTTATTGACCAGCAAGACCAGGTCTTTCTTTTCTGCCCAGGTTTCCACACCGGCCTTATTGAACTGGGTGGAGCTGTCCAGGGTGCAATCCATAACGGCCTTGCGGAGGGTTTTGACGAAAGACTTTGCACTTTCGCCGGCGGTAGCACCACCAATGGCGGGAACCTCATATTCAAAGTAACCGTCATAGGTTGCCAGCAGATTAACCATGACCAGGAACTCATCCTTATTGGCGCCGGAATACAGTGCGTTGATTTTTGCGGTGATGTACGCATCCAGGGTGGCCTCGGAACGGAACACACGGACAAAGTCCAGGTCACCGATGGAAACTACGTACTTATCCCGGCGGTTCTGGCGGTGATACACCACCTTGTCCTGGATGGTGGCACGACGGCCCAGGGGGTTCCCGCCGTTGGGGTCGTATGCACCCTCACTCTTTGCCATTTCAACAAAGATTTCCTCGACATCCTGTTGCGTCAGAATGGTGCCGGTCTTGAAACGGGCCAGCCGGTTCTTGAACATCTTGGTTTCCAGCATGGTCTTGCCGATTTTGCACAACAGAGCTGTGGAAAACTCATTGTACAACGGGGTGTAGGTCTGGAGAGCATAACCAATCGTGGAAATGTTCTCCTGTGTGGCCTCGGGGATGCGGGCCTGGTATTCTTCGCTTGCGTTTGCTCTGATGTTATTCAGAACAGAGATAGAAAAACCCATTGTTTAATCCTCCTTATAAAATATTTAGGGTTTTTGCAAAATCCTCACAGGACGGGACCTCTTCATACTCATTGTCGTTTTTGTCCTCCTGGTCTTGGAATTGTGCGCTCAGTTTATTGAAATACTTCTGATTTAATGTGCGGACGTTTTCCAGCTCCGTGGAAAGGTTTTTGTTATTCTGGGATAATGTATCCCGTTCATTGGTCAGCTCCGTTACACGGGCCTGCAAGTCCAGGATTGCCTCCTGGGCCTGTTCCAGTGTGGTGTATTGCGGTGTAGACATTCGGCAATCTCCTTTGCTATAATTTGATATAGAACAGTTGTTCTAATAATAGAATAATGTACCGGTTCAAAAAGTCAAGACACATTTTTCAGTAAATTTAAAAAAATGTGTTGACAATTAGAAAATAACTGCTATAATGGTGTTACTGGGTGAGCGCCCCAGGAAATTTCAAAATTGTAAGGAGATTGCCAAAATGACGAGAGTTGAATTGTTCGATAAGATGAGGACCCGCCTGGATGAGGCCATCCAAAACGATTGGCCCGGTCGGGCCGTCGCCATCGTAAATGCTTGCTATGATTTTTACGCCAACGGTAAGTTGACCCGCAACGATGTGTTAATTATCCAGGGTGTCTATAACTCCTATATGGAGGTGCAGTGATGATTGAGCTGAAATGTGCCCGTGGGATGCTTGACACCCGCATTGTGGGCCACCGTGTTGAGTTGCTTGCTGAAATTCCGATTTTGTTCGGAAAGACCCTGTTCGTGGTGTTGGAAGATTGCCCCTCCGGCCTCCGGGAGGAATATATCAAAGCCGTTTTCGAGATGACCCTGGAAGAAATGAAAAGGGTGAGTGATGAAACATGAAACTGCGTGACCTGATCGCCCTCTTTGCTGAAAATGTGCGTTTTGCTATCGAGTACAAGGGTGAGTATCACAAATACGATAGTGGCCTGGAATTTTACGACGATTGCCAGTTCTATGATGAGGTCTGTGACAAACTGATTGCAGAGATATGGGACAGCCGGCACTATCACGGATGCATCGTGATTACGATTGACTAAAGCGAAACCGGCCTCTGGCCGGTCTACCGGTGAAACCGGTACTGACGAGCTTGTCAGAAATATTTTAAGGAGGTTGCCAACATGAGCAACAATGTGACCATGAAGTCCCTGCGTGAGAGAGCCAAGGAGTTCAGCTCCCTGGGCCTGCCCTTTATGGAGGGCCGGGAAAAGGGTGAAACCGATGAGCTGGTGGGCCAGGAGTCCACAATCATTGATTACGGTTTCCTGCCCAACGAAAACGGCGAAGCCTATTCCGTTTTCATCGTTAAGGAGAGGGCGAACAAGTTCTACTTTGGCGGTGAGGTTCTGACCGACCGTCTGACCCAGTTGGAAAAAGAGGGATACGGCGAAGCCATCCGTACGGAGGGTCTGCCCATCCTCATGACCAAGAAGAAGTCCAAGAACAACCGGTATTATACCAACGTGGAATTTTTCCCCGAATAACCAAGGAGGGTCACCATGGGCGAGATTATCAAGTCCCGCCGTGGTGTGTACTATGACTTGACACAATCCCCGTACGAGTACGAAAGTCCGTACGGGGATTTATTCAAGTTTTCCAGCCGTAAAAAGCTGGAGATATACACCCGGGACATTCCGAAAGAGCTTGACCGCATGACTAAGAACCTGGAACGGCACCGGCTGGGGGATTACCTCCCGGATGAAATCATACAGTTATTGTATCGGGCCACGTTCCGGAGCTTCTACCGTAAAATTGAGGGTTAATCTATGGCAAAAGGAAGTAAACGACAGAGAAAAAAGAACATGAAAAGGTTGGGCCTCTGGGAGGGCCAACAGTACGCCGGTGGCCGTGTCCCAGGTCGAAAGAACCTAAAACGGGTTGACGGTGGGTACCGCAACCAACATGGCGTTTTCTTTTCGGAGGAACAGAAAAAGGCCCTGGAACGGGCCGTTAATAGGTCAAACTATCAAAGAAAAAAGATGCAGGCGGAGGCCGACAAGCTAAATCCAAATAACAGCCAGCTCCGCCTTATGGGTAAAGAAAGTGACTTCATTATAACACGTCAAAGTAAGTCGTTGCAAAAGTTCAAGTCTATGGAGGAGTATGAGCAATTCATGGACAAGCAGGTCAAAATCCAATCCGGTGAATACCTGGACGAACGGACCCGGCTATACAAACGGAACTATATGAAAGCTGTACAAAATGAGCTGGGTGATGCCGGTATAGCCATGAAAATACGAATGATGAAACCGGCGGATTTCCGCCAGCTAGTTGAGAAAATGGGTGACGAGATGGAAATATCTTTCGTGTATGACCCATCCTCCCAACTGGCCCGACGTAACCGCATACGGAATATGTTGGGCATGAAACCCGTAGACGATGAGGACCCCTTTTATAACTGGGAATAAGGAAGTGTAATCCATGGCTATTAAACGCCTAAAGCTAATGGCCGACTTTGAAACAACCACAGACCCGGCAGATTGTCGGGTCTGGGCCGGTTGTGCCGTGGATATTGAGAAATTGGAAGTGGTCCACATTGGTAACGACCTGGACGGTTTCATGGAATACCTCCGGGATAAAAATACTGTGTGCTACTTTCATAACCTAAAATTTGACGGTGAATTTATCCTCCACTGGCTTTTTACCCATGGATACCGGTATGAGGACACCCGGAAAGATAAGACATTCCAATGCCTAATAACCGATGATGGCCTGTTCTATTCTATCGAGGTTATCTTCCACCGGTACAAATCGAAAAAGTATGAAAAGGTTGTATTCTATGATAGTTTGAAAAAGCTACCTTTTAAGGTGGCCGTAATTGCAAAGGCCTTTGAGCTACAGCAAAGCAAGGGTGAAATTGATTACAAGGCCCATCGGCCACGGGGTTACGAAATGACCCCAGAGGAAAAAGAATACATTATAACAGATTGTCAGATTGTTGCCGAGGCCCTAAAGATACAGTTTGAACAGGGCCTAAAGAAAATGACCAACGCCTCCGATGCTCTGAACGGGTACAAGTCGATTATTGGGAAAAACAAGTTTGAAAAATGGTTTCCGGTGCTACCCATCGAACTGGACAAGGATATCCGGCGGGCATACAAGGGTGGTTTCGTGTACATGAAACCGGAGCATAAAAACGCCCGTGGTTACCATGGGAAACAGTACGACGTTAATTCTCTGTATCCGTGGGTGATGTATACAAAGCTACTACCCTATGGTTACCCTGTTTATTTTGAGGGGTTCCCGGATCGTGACGAAAGACACCCACTTTTCATTATCCACATGAGATGCACCTTTGAGGTAAAGCCGGGACACCTGCCAACGTTGCAGTTGAAAAATAATCGGCGGTACCTGGAAACGGAATACTTAACCACCAGCCTGGATGCATCTGGCAACAATGACCCGGTGGAAATGTGGTTGACGAATGTTGACTATGAGTTGTTGGTGGACCATTACGACCTGGACGACGTGGAATATATCAACGGTTTCAAGTTCAAAGGTGCTGTGGGAATGTTCAAGGATTACATTGACCACTGGATGCATATTAAAGAAACCACCACAGGAGCCTTGCGCCAGCTTGCAAAACTGATGCTAAACTCCCTATATGGTAAGTTTGCCACGAACCCCAAGGCCAGGAAGAAGATACCCTACCTGGACCCAGAGGACAATATTGTTCACTACAAGTATGACAACCCGGAGGAACGGGAGCCGGTTTATACAGCCATGGGATGCTTTATCACAGCTTATGCCCGTGAAAAAACCATACGGAGCGCGCAGGCCAATTTTGACCGGTTCATATATGCTGACACCGACAGCCTTAAGTTAATCGGTTATGAGGAACCCACGGGCCTGGACGTACACCCCACGCACCTGGGAGCCTGGAAAGATGAGGGTAATTTTACCGACAGCAAGTGGTTGCGTGCTAAAACCTACATGGTAACCGTGGATGGTAAAGCAAAGGTTACCTGTGCTGGAATGCCCGATAACGTCAAGGCAAAGGTTACCTATGACAATTTCCGGTCTGGTTCTACGTTCACCGGTAAGCTGATGCCACGGCGGTATCCTGGGGGTATTATCCTGGAAGAAACGACATTTACAATTAAGTGATTGACACGCGAACAGTTGTTTGCTATACTATCCATAGTAACTTTGGCCGGTATGTTCATTGTACGGTCATAGACCCGGAGTGCTACACCTAACCGGTGCCGGGTCATGTATAGGATTGGCAATCTCCCGGAACAACCATACCAGGCCACGGCGAAAGCATTGAACCCCTTACCATTACGGTGAGGGGTTCTTTGTGCGGTAGGCCCCTGGCCCTATCCCCTGCCGGTCCGCCGGCCCCGTCCC
>JAEIGA010011388.1_pt1 | contig 13505 bp, 10 predicted proteins | sample 9270691 | NCBI WGS metagenome assembly JAEIGA01 (sample SAMN17057246, study PRJNA624740) | gut metagenome | biome: biome; isolation source: fecal sample | host: Bos grunniens | place: China: Xizang | collected 2019
ACTTCGACAGCCTCTTCCGGTGCGAACTTTCTGCAGAAGAAACTGATCAGATACGTCAGGATGATAATGCAAACCAGTCCGATAAATACTGTTCCGATTCCGAATACAACTACAAACAGACTTGAATATTCCATATACGTCATCTCCTCTCCTGCTATTTTCCTGTCTCTATCTTAACAACCCGTGATCTCCGCGAGAAGACGACCTTTCTGATGGTATCCCACAGTTTTTCTGATGATACAAATCTAGTCTCCTTCTTGTGTTTATCGGATTGTCAAAAAACTCTATACAGCCTGGTTCATTATCACATTTTGTAATGCAAACAAGGCAGTAACCGCTCACTGCGGCCACCGCCCTGTTTGTGTTTGATTTCATGAGATATTCTTATAAAACAGCAACTGTATCTCAGTTTATTATTCTTTCGACTGGACCTTTCTTGTACAATATCTGATCAGGAAAATGATGATAATAGCTACCACAATACAAATATAAAGTCCCATATTGTAACTGCCGCTAAAATCGAAGAACAATGCAAGGATTGTCGGTCCAAAAGCAACACCAAGAGAATCAAACCCGGTAATGATACCAACCTTCTTGTCATATTCTTTCTCGCCAAATGCCTCCTTACAGGACATTCCTGCAACAAACAGACAACCATCATAGCAAACACCTGCACAAAGTGCTGCAATAATCAGCATCGGTAACGGAAGCGCACTTCTGGTCAAAAGAATCATGGCTATGATACCGCAGATCATACACAACGTGATTGCATGCTTTGATCCTAGTTTGTCACAAATCATCCCGATTGGTGTAAACATAACAGCAGATGCGATTAATCCGACGCTCAGTGCTGAAGCAGCAAAGTTTTCGTACCCAAAATCGGATGTAAACAGCGGCAAATTTGCCAGAACTCCATAAGCAATAATACCAACCAAAAGGTATGTGATAATCATTACGTAGCACTGAGGATTTTTGAACATCTCATTCCGGCTAATCCCGTCTTCATGAGGTGCTATTGCTTCTGCACCTTGTTCTTCCAGCCGTTTTGCACGCAAGTCATCTATATACTCTTTGAATCCGACGCTTTCCGGATCCCCCTTATAAATGATGAGCAGAATAATGAGTACAACGCCCGTGATAATGAACGTAATCAGCCAGCCTGTTCTCCAGCCAACAGAATTAACCAACAGTCCTACAACAATCGCCATAACAATACCACTCACAGAACCGCAGGTCTGTGCAATCGCAGTCATTGTTCCGACATTCTTAAATCCCCAGATTGTAAAAAGGATCAATGCCATGTTCATGGTAAATGCCGAGTTGCCAAAACCGACCATAATACCGCCAAGATACAGCATTGCCAATCCACGTGCTGACCCCAGCACAAGGAAGCCTATAACTGTCAGAATACCTGGGAAGATAAGATATTTCCGGCTTCCCAACTTTGAATGCAGGGGACCAAACAGGAAAATACATGAAAGGAAATGTCCAACAGCACACAATGTCAACGTCAACATAAACTGACTGCGCAGGATACCCATATCTTCAATAGCTCCTGTTGCATATACGGCCATACAGTTCCAACCAACACCGGTCCATACAATATACATTATGATAACGCAGGCTGTAACCAGCGTTAATTTCTTTTTATACCTTAATTCTAAGGATGCTTCCATTTCAAATCTCCTTCCTTACACAGATTTTGCAATTCAAAGTTCCATCTTAAACCTGTTTTTTGATTAGTTTTCCGATTATAAATCACCTCCTGCCTCCCTCTATTTCATCTGCTCTTTCATCTCAAAGCAGATTGCATTTTCCATTCAGCTGTTCCACATAAGAACAAATCCATATTGCAGGCTTATCCTTCCTCAAGCACATTTTCAGGATCATAATTCTCAAGGACTGTTGTTACTTTTTCAAGCCAATCGCAAATATTGATATTCTGCGGACAAGCTCTCTCACACTTGCGGCACTTCAGACATTCCGAAGCAGCACCACGGCCATGCCGGACCAGATTGGTATAAAACAGCGGCTGTGTCACCACATTGCTTTCGTAACTCATCTTTGTGAGTCTCTTGAAATCATTGTACAAAGCAAAATAATCCGGTATAGCAATATTCTTCGGGCAGCCGTTCTCCTCGCAATACCGGCATCCGGTACAGGGAATCGGCGTATTGGAATTGATGATATCTACCACCTTCTGAATGATCTCTCGCTCTTCATCATTCAATGGAACAAAGTTCTCCATTGTCTTAATATTGTCCATAAGGAATTCCATCTTTGGCATACCTGACAGAACTACACGCACATTTGGCAGACTTGCCGCAAACCGATATGCCCAGGAAGCAATGGAAGCGTCGGGATTATAATCTTTCATGATCTTTTTCGCTTCATCCGGGATTTCTGCCAGAAGTCCGCCCTTGCAGGTCTCCATCACAACGATTGGCTTTCCATGACGCTCCGCGGTCTCGTATAATTCCTTCGACCGAATCCCCGGGTTGTCCCAGTCAATGTAATTGATCTGTTCTACAACGAAATCAATCTCCGGATGCTCCGTCAGAATCTGTTCCAGAAACTCAGGCGTGTCATGTAGCGAAATGCCAAACTCGCGGAATTTCCCTTCTGCTCGCTTTTTCTTCAGGAACTCAAATGTATTCCATTTCTGACACTTTTCATAACCAGGCTGATCGATACTATGGATCAGATAGAAATCAAAATACTCTACGCCGCATTTTTCCAGCTGTTCATTGAAAATCCGCTCCATGTCTTCTTCTTTTTTCATGACGGAATCTGCCCATACAGGCAATTTGGAAGAAAGCATGAAGGAATCTCTCGGATAACGTTTTACAAGGCATTCCCGCAGTGCAATTTCCGCCTGCATATCATGATATAAGTAAGATGTATCGAAATAGGTAAACCCATGCTCCATATAAACATCGATCATCTTTTTTAAAGTATCGTAATCTATAGATATCTGGTCCTTCTCATTGAGCAATGGCAACCGCAGCGTACCAAACCCAAACTTCTTACCAAACTGAATTGCCATTTTCCTTCTCCTTTCATCAAACCTCACTATTCAGGATCGTTTCTATTAATAATCGTAGGATTCTTTGATCACCTTTCTCAGCAGATCAAAATCCGGCGGATTGGGGACGATTGCCCATTTCTTATCTTTTGCGACATTATCTGCGATGACATCGCAGAAGCTCTCTTCCACACCAAGCTCTTTCATATTTTTCAGGCCGACACGTTTCAGCAGTTCTTCCACCTTTTCTACAACAATATTTCCCACAGCTGTCATATCCGCATCTGCATCACAGGGGATTCCCATGCACTCTGCCCAGATCCTTGTCGTGTCAGGATCACCCAGCACGTTATACCGTGCCTGCACATCGATACCAACGCTGCAGCCGACGCCATGCGGAAAATGATAATTGTCAGAAAGCTGGTTGGCAACCGCATGTCCGATCGATGTCTTGCGCAATGTGATCGCCTGTCCGCCAAGCATTGCTGCCAGACTCATTCTGGCCCTCGCCTCTTCATCTTCCGGCGTTTCATATGCTTTCGGGAGATACTGGTAAGACATCCTCATACCTTCTTTTGCTATGGCATCCGCCATCCAGTTCGGCATCGCGGCACTGTTGCACAAACATTCCGCGCAATGACAGAAAGAATCGATTCCCGTAAATGCGGTTACAGCTGCCGGAAGTTTAAACGTATACCACGGATCAATAATTGCCAGCGTCGCAGGATGCAATGTGAATGTTTTTACGCCATTGTTTTCGTTTTCACACATCAGGCCGTAACTGACCTCAGATCCGGTTCCTGATGTTGTCGGCAGCAGGATCATTGGCGAAAACAGTTTATTGCCGGTTCCGAGTGCCGTATAGCCGCCCAGGTAGTCTGTTGTCTTGCCGCCGTTCGCCAGGACTTTCCCGGCCAGCTTTGCGGTATCCATTGCTGCGCCGCCACCAAGACCAACGATTGCGTCAATCTGTTCTTCCTTTGCAAATGCAACCACTGCATCTACATTGCCGGACTTCGGTTCTCCTGGTGCCCCCTGATATGTAACAATATCAACACCGGCATCTTTTACCACTTTGACCAGCTCGTCAACGTATCCCAGCGGCTTCATTGCCTCATCATGGAAAAGCAATACTTTTGTTGCGCCGTATCCTTTCAGTTTTTCCCCAAGTTGAAGGCGAGAATCTATCCCAAATAACACATCATGTAAATCATGAATTTGCCAGGTACTCATTCTGTCTGTTCCTCCTATTGTCTGTTATTTTCCGATCCACTCCTTAGAGTATGCCGGTTCTTCTTTTCTGATATGTCCGTTTAACGGATTCTCTTTTCGTTTATATTCCGGATTGCCGCCTTCTTTTGGCAGCATCCCGATTTTTTCCATCTCATCCGCAATATGGCCCAGACCTGCTGCTTCCCAGGTAGAACGGTATGGCCAGCCTGTCTCCAGATCAAATCCGGCTTTTTCATAATACATGTCCACCAGATCATTCCATTCATCCCAGGTTACAACTTCTCCCGCAGGATCCGGATACGTCATGAATGGAAACTGGTCTTCCACCTCCATGTCTCTGCAGCGTCCATGGTTGCGCATCAGGATCGCACGGAACAGCAGCCGTGCCCGATTTGCACGCGCCAGCAATTCTTCTGGTGTCAGATCTTCTCCGGTCGCCGCATAAAATTGCTCAGCATTTTGCTCCGGATAAAACATTTCGTTTGACTGCCACTCACAGTTCGGTACAGAATCAGTCAAAACTGCAACGTTTTCTGTTCGCAGGATTGCATTTACCTGTGTTTCGCTGTGGCAGATTCCTTCTTTCTTGATCGCTCGCAATTCATCTGTTGTCAGATGCGTGTGTCCCATGGACATTGCGTCTCTGGTATTAACCATATGCAGGATAGCGTTTGATGTCCAAAACCATTTTTGACATCCCTGCCAGCCGCGGCCTTGCCAGTGTGTACACTGTCCCCAACCGGATTCCAGGCTGACCGGAAGGTCCAGATATTTCTTTAATATGTTGGAATATCTTCCGTGATAGATCGAATCTCCATACTTTTCTTTTCCGAGCATGCGAATCGCCCTTGCCATATGTTCTGCAAAGACATCTCCAAGCGGCCGTTCTGTCCCATTGACCAGTTTAACCATCGGGCCATTACGATAAACAATCATTTTAATAAAATGACGACAGAATGCCTCGCTGTCAGGATCCGGGTCCATGCCAAAATCAATGTCATCCAGCAGACCTTCCTGCCGGCACATGGAAACCCAGGTCAGATTCCAGATGATGAAATCCCATTTATCAATTCCGTATTCTTTACACAATTGATCCACTACAGATCCCTTGTTGAAATTTCCTTTCCAGAGATTCGTTGTATCTCCACCCCACATTTCAGAAATGATCGGGTAATCCGGATCTGTCTTATCGTATGGAATGCCCCAGGAACGCTGCGCTCCCATTGACCGCGGATTTCTGGGCGACTGTACCCATGTGCCAACAGGCATGTAACAATCGTTTTCCATCGTAAAAGCCAACGGGCTGACACATTTTTCAATCGTCGAGATCTTCTCTCCCGTAAATGCGTCATTCATATTCATCATCAGCCGCTGACATCTGGAATTACATCCCGGTGAACATGCCAGCTTTCCAAAGTCCCAACCATCCGGTGCCGGAATATTATAAGCAATACTCTTTAATGCGGTCTGATGTGTGACCGGATTTGGAATCCGGTGATAATCACCGATTTTGATTCTCAGTTCCAACACCTTGTCGATATCGTATGGTGTAATCGAACCTGTTCCGCGAAAAGCAATGCCTTTCAGGTTCTTTGATCCAAACACTGCGCCAAATCCGGCCTTAGACAGGGTATGGTCATTGCTGGTTGTTATTGCTGCATCCCGGATCAAATTTTCCCCTGCAGGTCCGATCACCATGGAAAAGGTGTTTCTCCCATGCGCAAGGAAAATCGCTTCCTGGGTTTCTGAGATCAGCATTCCCCAGATTCCTGAGGCATCAAGGAAAGAAACCTTGTCATTTTCAATCAATAGGTATGTATGTTTCGGTGCCTTACCTTCGATGATAATCGCATCATATCCGGCAAATTTCATCACAGTACCTACCCATCCGCCAATACTCGATGACGTATATTGCTCCGGCAGATTATTTGCACCGATGCCGCACATGACAGCGCGTCCTCCGGTTGGAATGGCGGTCCCGCCAGCCGGTCCATCCGCAAAGATCAGTTTATTATCCGGATCAAAAGCACCAACACCGGGACCTACTTCGTCCCAAAAAATCGCATGTGCCAAAGCCCGACCGCCAATCCACTCAGGCAGATATTTATGGCTGTCGATGGTTTCCGTTGTACTGTCTGTCAGATTGATCCGGAGGATTTTACCTGCGTAACCATACATCTGACCTTCCTTTAATTCAGGAATATTTGCCATCGTTATGCCTCCTCCACTTCTTTTGCTTCTTCCCAGGGCAGCGGGCCATCAGAAAGTGCCAGCGCCATTGCCGGGCACCATTTAATACATTGCGGCCCTTCCACAAAATCCCTGCAGAGATCACATTTTTTCGCCTTTCGCTCTGCTTTGTTTTTGGAAGTGACCAGATTGATTCGGCTTGGCGTATATTTACATTTTTTTTGGCAGAGTCCGCAGCCAATGCATGCATCCTCTCTGATATAAACAACACCCGTTTCCGGATCGATACACATAGCCTCTTCTTTTTTCGGGCATGCCTCATAGCAGGGATGATCCTCACACTGCTGGCAGGAAAGAATTGTATGCACCATTTGCTTTACTCTTCCCGGTTGCAGAAATATACGGTTATGCTGTGGCCCGATACATCCGTCATGCATCAGTCCGCAGATCATTTCACAGCTGATGCATCCGGTACAAAGGGAATAGCTCATCGGTGCCTGTATGATATGATTCGCCATAACATTACTCCTCACTTCAACCCCTGTTTTAATCGTAAAAGTGTTTCTGCCATCCTGTCATTTCGGTAGAATGCAGCATATCCCAAAAAAGGATAGCTGCATTCTATCGGTTCAATCATTTCAATCAACTTGTTTCATTAAATGCGGACTACACTTCGTACTTATTAAAAATGGTGTTCACGATGTACTTCTCCTTCAGCGCGCCAAATTGCTTTGCTGGCTCACAGGAAATATGTGCTGTGAATGCATCATCGTCTTCCCATGTGTCTACCAGGAAAAGAACATTGTCCTGATCAATCGGAAGGTAGTAATCAAAACTTAAATTGCCCGGCTGTGCACGGAAGCCTTCCAGAAGCTTCAACTCCTCGATTTCTTTCAGAAGATCCTTTACGGCATTTTCTTTGGTTTCATATTTACATGTAACTAAGATCATATTCTTCTCCTTTCAGCTTTCATTTCATCTGCACGATATACTGATCAATCATAATAATCCGGTGCGTGTTTTAAGCTGTTGAACTGATCAATATCATGTCCGACAATGACCTTTGCGCCCTCGTTCTTCTCAATCAGACGAACCTTCTCGATCGACTTAAAGTAAGCAACCGAATCTGAAAATCCAAGAGAAAGCTTTGCAGGCGGTCCGTAGTTTTCAAGCAGATAAGCTGCGTCAGACATGAAGACCCATTTCCCGCTGTTAGGCATTTCAACTTTTAGACCCAGAATGTCATCCGAATGTCCCGGCAGGGAAAGAATCTGCACATTCTCACAGAAATCATAGTCACCATTAATCAGGTGATACTCCTCAATCGGTGTATCCACTTCTTCTTTGTTATAGAACCCCTGATTATCTACATTGGTTGTCCAGTGCACCATTCTCAGCGCATGCATGAATTCTTTTTCACTCGCGATGACTTCCGGACATTTCGTGAAGAGTCCCAATTCACCGATATGATCAATGTGCATATGTGAAATAATCAGTGTATCGATCTCTTCCGGCGTTACCCCGCAAAGTTTTAACTGACTGGTTACACTATTTTCTTCCGGGCTGTCGAACGGAGAAAGCAGACAGGTCGACTCACGCAGATGACCATTCATCGCTTCTCTGTGCACGCCGCAGTCATACAGAACCTTCGTTCCATCATCCATGATCAGCAGTACTCCCTGGATTGGGATTGGATGCCACTGTGTCACTTTTTCTTTGTCGTTTGCCAAAGCTGTTACATAACCCAGTACAAACAGATTCATATCTGCTGCAGATCTTCCGTAATCTAAAATATACATTTTTACCGGCTTCATTTTCTCTTCTCCTTTCATCCTTTCAAGAAAAACGGGATTTAAACCATTTAGACATCTTCCCAGATTTCATCCAGAATCTTAAGCATGATCTCATCATCGTTATGAATCGGCGGCTGCCATTTGTCGATCAGAGAATCCAACTTAATTGCCGGAAGCATTTTCTTCATATAGGTTTCCTTATCATCCGGTATATTGAATTTTTCAAAGGTCTCCTGCAGTGTCGGTATGCCAAGTGCTTTGTAGAAGTTCAACACTGCCTTTGCAACACGGTTCGCAACAACCTGATTGCTCTCTTCTTCATAATTTGCAACGCCAAAGCATTCTGCCAGATTGCGGATGTGTTTCGGACGGGAGTCCGCATGCCAGCGGATTGTTGCCGGAAGTGTGATGGAACAGCAATGTCCGTGTACCAGATGGTACTTATGATATACGCCACCCAAGGACTGGGAAATTGCATGTCCGTTTGTTGCACCACCATGTGCCAATGCATGATGTGCTGCCCATGCCACCTGAGAACGTGCTTCCAGATTGTCCGGCTCTTCAACAACGACCGGCAGATATCTCCATACCCTTTTAACGGCATCCAGAATTATGTCATCCTTCAGTTCCAGATCACCAAGACCAATATAACGCTCTACGCAATGTGCCAACGCATCCATACCACAGGTAACGGTCGGCCAATGCGGCAGACCCAGGGTCAGTTCCGGATCCACAATACACATATCCGGGAGCATGTTTTCGTTAAACCAGACCATTTTCAGGGAGGTAGAGGTCTGCGTAATAACAGCACCCAAGGTCATTTCCGCACCGGTTCCCGATGTAGTCGGAATGTAAATAGCCGGAATCTTTCTGTCATAGCTGGCTTTCATTTTGCCACCACCTGAGCTGTAATCAAAAATCTGCTCCACTTTTGTCACTTCCTCTGGAATACCAGTCAGAAGTGCTGCAACTTTAGCCAGATCCATTGATGAACCGCCGCCTAATGCGACCAGACCGTCTGCACCTGTTTCTTTGATCATCTCAAAGCATTCCAGGCATCCGGTATCCGGCGGATCCGGAAGGACTTTGTCATAAACAACAACTTCGATTCCCTCTTCCTTGATTACATCAATGATCCCCTGTGCAATCCCTGCTTTGACAATTCCTTCATCTGTTACCAGGATTGCTTTTGTGACACCGTAGCCTTTTAACCGTTTACCGGTCTGTTTACTCGTTCCCGGTCCGAATAAATCTCTTGGGGTTGGCTGAAGTTCATAGCTTTTCATTTTTCATTCTCCTTTCCTTTGCCTGATTATTTTCAGGCTTTATTATGTTCCCAAAAGCCGCACATCTGCGGCATCTTTCCCCTCCTATGAAAACTGATACATCGTCATATCCGCTTCTGCAAAAGCGCCTGCACGCAGGATCCATGGTCCTTCTTCGCTGTCCATTGCCGTGATATAGATTTCTTTTGTTCCAGGCCGGACCATCGTATGAGTGACATACAAAAATCTTCCGTCTGTTCTTCCCGGCATCAGGATCCGTCCGATTGGCGAACCATATGTATTAAACACGATGACCTGCCCCTGTTCCGGCATGGCAACATACAGATTGTTATCTGCATCCACTTCGCAGGAATCCGGTCCTAAGAATCCGGTAAACCGATAGGGCACACAGGATAATTCTCCGCCACGCCCTGGTGCGAGATCAAAACGATGGAGTCTAAGGCCAAGCAATTCCGTTGCCCAGAGCACTTTTTTATCTGGCGATAGTGCCAGACCATTCGGCATGCTCATATTCGGGCAAAAACAATGCAGACTCTTCCAATCATTCTCCATATAATAGATGGCACCTGTCGGATTGCGGAATGTGCCCGTCAAATCATTAAAGTAAAAACCGCCCGAGGTATCAAATACCATGTCATCTACTGAATATCCACGAAGAATCCACTCCGGATCACTGCCATCCGGATTCATGACAAAAATCCCTCCCATATCCTCATTTGTCAGACATGCGCAGAACAATCTTCCATCCTGATGAATCTTTACAGCTGCCGGGCGAATACCTTCCTGAAAGAAAATACGTTGCACCTCTTTGCTTTCAATATCCATTTTAAAAACGGAAAACCCTGCTGTGCTTGTGAAATACAAGGTCCCCTCCCTGTCAAAGCAGGGACCCTCTAGCGGAAAGATCTGTTCTGATACCTTTGCATATTTTTCTGCTGTAATACACGGAACCGATTCCAAAGAAGCATTCATACCGCTGTACCGGTCCCCGCGCTGATAAGTAAAGCCTTCCATATGCTTATTTCCCCTCAACAAATTGTTTTTATTCCGATACAATGATTATCCCATCAGGAGCATCTGCTAAAAAGTTCTCAAAAATAAGCGTATGTTCCATTCATGTGACAATTTCCACATTTTGTACCATTTGTGGCACTCCCCTTATGCGAAATGACAAAAAAAGCCGGCATACAGAGGACATTTTTACCCATAATCCCCTATATGCCGGCTTGTAATACTTTATATTATCCTACCCTTTTTTTTGCCGGTACATTCTCTCAAGCTGTACTGGTCGTGTGATCATCAAATCTTCTGCAATCTGTTCAGGCTTTGGCATTCTAAGCTGCTCCACCCAGTATCTGCTCATTTTTGCAGTCCCCCAGGCTGCATGCTGAATTACCATATGCATTTGCGGTGTTACTTCCTGCCCGATTGCAATCAGGTTTCTTTCGTACCATCCTACATAATATTGCGCAATGTAATTCTCGATACTGTTTATTCCTTCTTCACGAAAGGCTTCTCTCAAAAACTTTTCATGATACAAGATACGGGATCCCAGATCAACATTCGCATAATACGAATCGATGTCAAATCCTCTCCCGGTCCATGATGTTGCGACATGATCTCTGTAGATTGCATTAACCAAATCCTGTTTATCACGAAACTTCCGATAAAAAGTTTGTCTGCTCATGCCTCCATGGTCCAGAATATTCTGAACTGTAATTTTATTTAGAGGTTTCTTCTCTACCAACTCCAGCAACGCTTCCTCAAATTTATCTACTGCACTATGTGCCCTGTTTCCCCCGTCATCTAGATATAACATACTACACTCCTCCAGAAGGAAAAACTTTCACCCCATATTTGCTAAAAGTTGTCTGTACATATTCCTATTGTCAATTTGCTTATCTATTAAACGGATTCGGTTTCCTGATATAGCCGATCTTTCCTTCCACTGGAATCTTTCCCTGTTTTTCCAGTTCCTCTGCAACGTAGTCCAATCCATATTTTTCCCATGTTGAACGATATGGCCAACCGGTCTCAAGATCCCATCCGTTTGTCTCATAGTACATATCAACGGTGTCGTTCCATTCTTCCCAGTTGCCGACTTCTCCGTTCGGATCCGGATAGGTAATATTCGGATATACTTCCGGCACTTCCAAATCACGACAGCGACCGAAATCTCTGATCAGAATGGCGCGAAACAGCATCCGCCCGCGATCACAAGCTTCATACAGATCATCCGGTGTAAAACTGTCATCGCCTGTAGCGGCATTAAACAGTTCGCTTTCGAGCGTCGGCCAGAATACATCAGGAGCAACCCACTCGCAAGTTGTAATGGAATCCTTCATGACACTCAGCACTTCATTTTTAATCGTCAGATCGATCAGAAGCTGACTGTAGGACGGATTGCCTTTTTTAAATTCCCTGACTGCTTCCGCCGGCACATGGATATGTGCACTGCAGGCAGCATCTCTGGTATTTGCCATCAGACAGAGCGTATTAGAGACCCAGAGCCATTTTGGCGTTCCCTGATAGCCGCGGCCTGTCCAGTGCATACAGTGACCCCAGCCGGTCTCAACAGAGAGCGGCAGATCCAGCTGCTTGCCCTGATAATTGTAACGGCCATGATAAATGGCATCCCCGTATTTTTCTTTTCCGAAATGACGCATTGCGCGGGCCATACCTTCTGCAAACACATCTCCGATGCCTCTTCTGTAAACGATATCCAGGAAGAACTTCTTAATGAACTCCATGTCGTCTACATCCGGCTCCATGCCGAAATCAAAATCACCAATCAGGCCCTCTTTCTTCGCCATGGCAATCCAGGACAGATACCAGATTCCGAAATCCCATTTATCAAATCCATATTCATTGCATAGCTGATTGACGACAATACTTCGTTCAAAGTTCGGCCCGAAGAAATCCAGATTATCACCCGGCAGCGATTCTCCCATAACATCCCAGTCCGGATCCGTCTTGTCCATGGGTCTCGGAAAGCTTTTCAACAGTCCCATGTGCAGATTGTTCTTTTTGGAAGCAACAAACAGCCAAACCGGGAAATCAATATCATATTTTAAGTTTGCCACATAGGGACTGACGCATTTTTCAAGCTGATCGATCTTTTCGCCTGTCAGAACAGAATCCTGATTCATGATCGTCCGCTGACAGCGCGCATTACAGCCCGGGCTGCAGGCAAACTTGCCCAGATCCCATTCTGCCTCAAACATATCCTGCCCGCCACACATCGTTTTCTGCGGTTCGATCGGATTCGGGATCAGCTTCGGATATCCGACTGTTCTGCGCAGTTTTAACAACGCAGGAATATTTCCGGGCGTCACTACACCGGTTCCACGGATGACGATTGCTTTTAGGTTTTTTGATCCGAACACTGCGCCAAATCCTGTTTTGGAAAGTGCATGATCCATGCTGGTCGTTACTGTAGCGTTACGACAGAGGCTCTCACCCGCAGGGCCGATTACCATGCTGACGGAATCTTTCCCGTGCGCAAGCGCCAGACTTTGCTGTGTTGTATGTACGGTCATACCCCAGATAATATCCGCGTTCCGAATTTCAACCTTGCCGTCTTCAATCAGCAGATAAGATCGTTCGGGTGCCTTTCCTGTTACGATCAGGGCATCATAACCTGCATATTTCAATTCTGTCCCGATTGCGCCGCCGACACTTCCATGGGCATACTGCTCCGGAAGCGCATTCGGTGAAATCGCCGACATCACACACCGGCCACCGGTCGGCAAGCCTGTTCCTGTCGTTGGACCGTTTGCAAAGATCATCATATTCTCAGGATCAAACGCGCCAATTCCCGGTCTTGAAAAATCCCAGAACAGCTTATGGCAAAGATATCTCCCACCGATGTATTCCGGCAGATAATCGGAAGAAGGAAGCTCCTGCACGGATCCGTCCGTCAGATCGACTTTCAGGATCTTTCCCGCATACCCGTATAATGTTTTCTCTTCCATCATG
>JAEIGA010011389.1_pt1 | contig 13504 bp, 7 predicted proteins | sample 9270691 | NCBI WGS metagenome assembly JAEIGA01 (sample SAMN17057246, study PRJNA624740) | gut metagenome | biome: biome; isolation source: fecal sample | host: Bos grunniens | place: China: Xizang | collected 2019
AGTTGGCGAAACAAGATTGAGATACCTGCCTGCCTGCACCACGATTCCAACGGTGACACGGTTGAGTATAAAGGCACTCGCACAAAGTCTGACGATTTCAATTGGGACTTGCTGTTCGCATCCTATGAGGAATTTATGGCTCTCCTCGGCTCAACGGGTATCACGGTATGCAGAGAAAACGGTTTAGAGGGGGACGATTGGTGTTACCATTGGTCTAAAGTACTTAACGAGGACGGAACTAACGTCATCATTTGGACGAAAGACAAAGACCTCACGCAGCTTGTCAAGATGGACAAGAACAAATGCTTCACGGTGTGGTACAACAAGGACAACGGTCTTTATGTGAGCGACACGCAGGAGGACGACATCAATTGGTTCTTCAATACGGAATACAATGCCAATGAGAAAATCTTCACCGAAATCTGCGACAAATGCCCGAAAATCACGAAGGTCAACCCGTCAGCGGTGATTATGGAGAAAATCATCAAGGGAGATAGGTCTGACAACATCCTCCCCGTGGCTATGCGCAAGTACAGTTCCGACAAGCGTTACAAGATTTCAGCAAAGGACATTGATTGGAACTTGGACTACAATGACAAGGATGCCGTGAGGAACTATTTCACCCGACTGTTTGAGAACAAGAACTACAAGGGCAAGACGGTATGCACGCTTGATGAGGCGATTGAGCATTTCAACTACAACAAGCGGCTTGTAGCCCTTGAGGACAGTTCGTTCCCCGAATACATCAAGGACATTTTCAAAAAGCACTTGACATATAACGTGAGCAGCAACATTTCCATTGCGGAAAGCAGGTTGCAGGCGGGAACGAACAAGTTGGAGGATATCTTGGACTTTGTATAGGCAAATCACACTTCATATTTTAGCGGAGGGGTTCACCAAACGGTGCGCCCCTCTGCTTTTAACCGTCTGCAACCGAAATCATTATTATTAAAAGGGACTGAAAGGGTTAACCTATCAAATAACACAGTCATAATCTTAATGTAGAGGTGGGGATGTTGTGAAACATCCCCACCTCGTTTGTAAAATTTGAAATTCGGCTGTTTCCGTGCGCTCTGACGGCTTTTAATCTTCAAGACGAACAAGTGCTTGTCGGAAACAGAAAAGCCCGCAGAACGCATCGTAGAGCGTCTGACGGGCTTTGTTGTTTTTTAAGCGGGAATTTCAACGAAACCCGCTGTGTCGGAATAGTGTCATTTCACACCACAGACAACGGTGACTTTGTCACCCAACGTGCGCTCAACGTACTCTTTGGCTGTCGCCACGTTGAGAGCCTCGTTAATGTTCTCGGTGTACAAGTGAATCACGTTTTCCTTATCGTCATATACCGAATCAACACCCATAGTGTCAAAAACGTAATTCTGCACCTTGTTTACGTCTGCCTTGAAATTGACAACCGACTCAAGAAATCTTTTTTCATCTTCCGTCATTTTAGGTTTAAGTGGTTGTATTTGGTGAACCGTTACGGCTCACAGAAAACTGACCGTTCAAAAAATCAGCGATAGCATCAGCCAAATCGTCAGTGTTGAAGAAATTGTTCTTCATCCATTTGATTATCTGCTCGTCCGTAACGTCATAGAAATCTTTGAGCATCAGTAGCTGCTGCGTTGGAAAATTGTCACATTTGATGTCAATGCCAAATTTTGCGTCTGTCTTTTCAAAAATCTTGCCAATGAGATATTCGTTATTGTGAACACTCTTGTCCATACTCTTGTGAATGCTCTTGTCAACTCTGTTTTCTTTCTTGTCAACATTATCTGTTTTAACGGGTGCTTCCGTTTCCTCCCGCTTGTTTTCCTGCTGTCTGTTCAGCTTGTCAAGGAGTTCCTGCGGAAAGTCCATATTGAATTCCTCAATGTCGGAATCCACAGCGGGTGCGCCACCCGTAATTCTTCCGTTGTCTGACTGTAAAGGGTCTCTGCTTATCACATTGCCCTTTTCGTCATAAATTTCGTCAGATGCTTGTATGTAGTCCTCAAACTGCCGCATACTTAACCTGCCCTTGTCGGTGAGGATGTACATTTCGTCCCCCTCAATGACAGTGTCACGCACATTCACAATCTGACCCGTGCGCTTGTTGAACCATTTACCGCTTAACCCGCCCATCTGTGCGGGAGCGTTATCAAAGCCGCCAATCATAATCTTATATCAAATCTTAAAATTCCCTTTATTTATACATTATATATAATAATTTTCGTTAAAGGAATTCAACCAAAATGTTATTTTTTTCGTCTTCGTCCTCTGTCTTCAAATACTTCTCAACAACCTCTGCTATCTCTCCGTCACTCTCTTTCAAGAAATACATATACTTGTTGGAGTCCAAACGTTCCATAAGGTATTGTGTTTCAGCAAGGTCTTGTTTGGAAATGCTGCTGCTGTTCTTAACGTCAATCCATACGGTCAGCACGTCAAACTTGTCAAACACCTTGTCGGCTATTGAATTGTAGTTCGCTACGGTCATCGGGAAAATGTCATAGTTGTACAAGTCGTCTATGACAATGCCCTTTGAAAGGTTCGTGTCCGTGCTTACATACAGCAGGGAGTTGTTCTTGAAACTCAACGCTGCCGTTGTCATATCCATATAGTATTCATAGTTGTCGTTAATTCCCATACCCTCTTTTTCGGGGTCTGTCGTGAATGTGGATGCAATGGAAAGGTCGTCATTCCTCTTGATGATTTCCTTTGACACGTTAAGAGACCTGCCGAAATCTATTGATATGACGAAGATTTTGCTGTTCATTGTGTTTTCTGCCATAAGTTAAATGTTGATATTTTGGGGCGGTGCGATTATTCCGTCATTTTGTGTCGCAACATAATCAAGGTTCGGGAACAAGGTGTCGTTGGTCACAAAGTCGTCAGTTGACGGATTGATGATAACGTCATCGTCACTGATTGAGTAAACACCCGATGAACCCTCTGCCAACAAGAACGAATATGAGAACTTGTCGGTCGTGTTCATATCAGAGGATGTTCCGACAGTGAGATGCATCATACCTCCATCCTCATACCAAGTGAAATCATATTTGTCGTTTGCTTTCATAACAGTGCCACGGGGATGTGTCAGCGACAGCTTGTGGTTGCGTGAGTTGGAAGCCATAACGACATAGTAAACTGTCTTGCCGCCCGTTCCCTTATTGGTCACGATTACGTTGTTTCCGTACTTCTTAATCTGAACCTGCCTTTTGGTCGGTGAGAAAACGTAGTCGTTGACCTCCCTTGCGGAGTTGTTGTCTGTGACGGTCACCTCAACGTGTTTTGACGAGATGTCCACACCGAACTTTGAGTAGAACAGATTGTTTAGGTTAAGCAGCATACACAGCGGCTGACCTTCAACCTCAACGACCTTGAAAATGGTTCTGTTCTCCGTGTCATAGGCATAATATTTTGAGAGCAGCGAACCGTCAAGCGTGTTGGTGTACAAGAAATTACCGTCAATGAGTTCTCTTGTGTCCTTGTTCCATATGGTCGCATAGCTTGACAGCAGACCGATGGGTCTGATTGTTGAGGTGTAATATGTGACGTTTCCGACCATCTGACCCTCAACGACAGAATTCCTTACCTGCGTGCTGTATGAGTTTATGTATGTATAGTCAACGTCAATGGCGAAATCCGTGAACCGTGAGAACTTTCCGATGTATGAGTACGACATCAGCGTGTCGTTGCCGACATTTATGTTCGTGTTGGACGTTCCGATATGCAGGACGTTCTTGTTGTTGTCGTTAAAGGACGACCCGATATATGCGTTGTAGATTTTGCCGTTCTTGCCCCAAGCGAGGATGTTGGTTCTGTTGACCACGTTCACGTCCTGCAATACCGTTTCGGCAAGTTCCAAAGTCGGGAGGTTCTGCGTGTGGACGTATTCGTCCCAATATTCGCCATCGTGGGTATAGTATGAATATTCCTCGGTGGTGGTCACCGTTGTCTCCGTGGACTGAACACCGCCAATCAGCGTATCCTGCGTTACGGTAGCCGCTGTAAGTAAACCGCTTTGAATCTCGTTGATGTTGTAATTCTCCGCAGCGGATGTCGTTGACGTGTTTTCGGTGTTGGTGATTACCCCTTCGTGGAGTTGGTATTTCTTGTATCTCTGTGACACGTTCTTTGACGAGAACGAACCGATTCCGTCAAGGTATCGTTCCGAGGCGGCATAGTAAGCGTCAGTGACGTGTACGGAGTCCTCTTTGTCAATGGTGTCGTTGCAGGCGATACTCAAAATGGTGGAGTTGTTGAACGTATCGTCACCGCTCTCCGTTTCCACGTCCTCAACAGTTCCCGTAAGGGTGAAATACCGTTTCGTGTCGCCCTGCGCACTGCTCTGAATGAAATCTATTGACGGACTGTCAATCACAAGCAGCTTCTCAAACTCGTTTGAGTTGAGCAGGTCTTTGTTTCTGATTGTGTTGGTGATTACGGTTGCAAGGTTGAAAAGGTTGGCTATGTCCAAAGCGTACCCGCTCTTGTCCTCGTCAGTGTTGGTTATGCACACATACCGCAACGTTTTCGTGCCGTCACCGTTGTCAACATTCGCAAGCGTCCAAAGTGAAGTGAAATTACCGTCAAGGCAACCCTCGTCAATACATTCTGCGTCACTCACGTTGATTACCAACGAGCCGTCAAGGTATTCTGCGTTGCGGGTGGTGATTTCGGGAAGGTAAGCGTGACCGTATATGTCGTGTTCGTCTGCGGGGACTGTCGTCAGTGATTCGGGGTCAATCTTGAAATCATAGACAACCCAATCACTGATAAGGAGCAGGTTTCTGTTTGAACAACTGATAATCTCATATTTGTATTCACCGTCATTTGAGGTATGAACAATTATGATGTTCGGGTTTCCTGCGTCCTTGCCCATAGCGGAAACGTATGTGTTAACGTCATTGACCTGCCAATTGTTCTGTGCGTTGATGTACGGCAACGTGTATCTGTGGCTCACGTTGATGTTCTCCACATAGTCGGGGTACTTGCTGTTGTACTGAACAATCACGTTATAGATGCTTATTCTGTCAACACCGTCATAGTTGTAAATAATCATCCTGCACTTGTCAAGGAATTCCCTGCGTTCATTCTCCGTCATACCCGACATATCGGTGAGGGAAACGTACAAGTCGTTTGAATAGTAGATGTTGAGGTTGTTGTTGCTGTTGCAGATATAGTCAAACGTCATATCCAACGGTATGAAGAACGTACCCGAATACGCATCGTCCTCCTCTGCCCTGCTGATTGTTTCATACAGTGAGCAGACTATGCGCTGCGTGATGAGTTCCTGCGAACCGTTGTAGTATTCGTCAGAATATTTCTTGATGAGGTTCGGGTAGGCGAAAGCAACGTCATTGTTTATGGCGGTTATCCTGCCTTCCAACCCGTAAACGTCCGTGCGCAGCACGTCAAGCATATTGTAGTATGCGTTTGACGTTTCTTCTTCCTCGGCAACGGAAAGCAGGGTGTCTCTGTCGGTGTCAAATTGCAACGTAATCTGATAGTTGTTCTCCAAGTCCTCATATTGGCGGTATTTGGCGAACAGACCGAACAGCGTGTTTGACGAGTCATCGGTGTCATCGTATGAAACGAGTTCACTCACCGTCTTTTCACAGACTGTCGTGTCGTTCTTGAAGAACATAGCTGACGAGTCGTCAGCGTATTCGCTGTCATTGAAATTCTTGATGAATTTCTCATACACGTCAGTAGGCATAATGCGTGAGTTCAGCGTGTATAATGTCAGCTTGTATTTTCTTGTATGCTCCACCTCACCCACATATTCCAAAGTGAGCATAGCGTAGTATTCCCCCGTGAGATGGAAAACACGGATTGCGCTGTCAATATAGCCCGTTTCCGTTTCTATTTTCGTCCACAGAACCTCCGTGTTGTCCTTCTCACCATATTCCGTACCCATAGTCCTTCCGTACAGTGCGGAAATAAAGTAATCACCGTCTCCCGCAAGCACACTACTCCGAAGGTAACGGAATATATTGTTGACGTTTACGTCAAATTCAGTATTGCTGATATACAGCCTGCGCCCCACATTCTCTGAACGCACGCTGTTCAAGTCCTCAATGAGTATGTTTCTGTTTTTGCTGTCAACAAAATACACAATGCTCTCTTTCGTGGCTACACCCATTCTTTGGTATTTGACCTCAAAATTCTCGTTGAGTTCGTAATGGAGAACACCCATATACTTGCTGCTGTCATAGATGTCGCTGTCAATACCAAGCACGTCTGCGAATGTGAAATGCTTGTATGCAACACCGTCACCTTTGATGCCGATGCGCTGACCGAGGTTAGCCAACGCTTGTATGTAGTAATCCTTGTTGTTGTCAGTCGGATAATGCACCATTGTCTTGCGTACAACGTCCAAGATGTCACCGACAAGATATTTCACATCTTCGGGGTTCTGCATTGTGTTTATGTTGTGTTTAGCCATTTTTAAAAATTTTAAATTTTATATATAGAGAAGCGTGATTTTTTACGACAGCGTGAACTTGTATGTCAACGAGTACAGTTTGTGTGTTCCGTAAGAACTCGTCTTGACGGGTTCGGAGATATAGTTCACCTTGTATCTGTTAAGTAAAAATAAAAATTTACCGTGGTCATCCCCGACTATCCCGTACTTATTTATGTGTTTTTTGAACACCTCAAACGTTCTGTCAAAACTTTCCGCAGCAAGCACGTCCTCATAGATGAGCAGTGACGGAACGGTGTATGAGAAACTTTCTTCAAGGTTGAACAGTTCGTTATGGTTGAAATGTTTCCACTCATACTGTTCAACGGTGAGGTGCGAATTCTCCTTGTGGTTCACCGTGTCATAGTCGGTAACCACATACAGAGGTTGGTAAATGTTCGGGTTCAGAACCGTTTTGAAAATGTTGTTCTCGTCAATGGTGTTGTCGTTGAACTTGAATTTCAGAGAATAACGTCCACGGATGAGGTCTGTGCGGACTATCAGCGGTGTTATGCGGTTCATATAGCGGTTCAGTTGCAGCTTGCTCTTGGACGAGTTGACAAACTTGATGTCGTATGTGTTGGTGTCGGCAGCATCGTTGAAAATCTCATATTTGTATGAGTCAGTGGTATTCCCCGCATCGTGTATGATTGGCTGATATTTCACGTCAATGGTGAACGTGTGCGGCTTTACCATCGTGCTTTCTGCCAACAGCGTGAACTCCGAAAACAGATTTGTCGTGAGGTACGGGACGAGCCATCTGAACGTTCTGTCGTTATACGGCTTTCCGTCCACCGTATCAAACAGCAGAGCCAACCCGTTGTCCATATTGATTGAGTATTTCGTGTTGGAGAAATCCACGTCAACGATATACATAGCATAGATGTGGCTGTCTGTCGTCTTGACATACAGCCCGTAGTTCTTGTAATAGGTCAGACCGTTCTCCACGATGGACGCAAGTTCTGTGTCTGTCGCAACGCTTTTCTTGTAATATGTCCCGTCAACAGAAATGTTTTCTGTGTTGACCTGCACATACACGTCATAGTTGATGTCTTGATACTGCCAATATCCGTTATTGCTGACGAGGTTTCCGCTCATCACCAAGTTCTTTATGTTCGTCACGGCTTCTTCCGTTTTCCATACGGTCGTCATAAGCGGACGCAAGGCAGTGCCTGCATCCTGCGCTCCGCTGCCCAAATTGGTTGAGTTGACCACGGGGAATGTTTCAGAAACGCTTTCAACATTATCGTCAAAGGTGTACAAGAACAGCGGTGTCAGTTCAGAGCCGTCACCCGTCATAATCCCGTACAGCGTGTCATTGAGTATATAGAACGTCTTTTTGATATACACGTCCGTCTCACCGCTTTCCAAAAACTCCTTGTAACTACCGCCAACGGGTGAATAGAAATCCTTCAGTGAAATGTCTTTCGTCAACTCGTCAATGACAACGACACGTCTGCGTCTGTAAATGTGTTTCATAATGACATCATCATCTGTCGCATTGGGTACGACAAGTTTTCCGTCAGCGTCTTGACACAGTTCCTTTCTGTAATTCTCTATGTGGTCGGCATTAATGACGTGAGCGTATGCGGTGACGGGTTTTTCGGAAACGTCAGCAAACGCAATGTCAGTACCGTACAGCCCGTTGTAGCTGTTGATGAACGCTTTCAAGGAATACCCGTCAACAAACACATATTTGTCTGTTCTGTCAAATCCGTATTCTGACGTTGAAATCCCGTCAAGAGCGTTTGTGGGCGACTTTTCAAAATACCGAAGGTCAACACGACCGTTGTCAGCGTATTTGGGGACGTATGAATACTCTGTCAGTTCGGGTATCGTGATGCCGTATTTCTCTGAAATGTTTTCAAGGCAGTACGAAGAAATCATTTTCCTGCGGACAAAGAACGAGTATTTAACAGTTCCCGTTTCGCTGTCATTGTCCAAGCTGATTCCCGTATAGGCAACCGTCAAGTCCTCAAAGTACTCACTTTCGTAGTTGGAACAGTACATATACGGGTCGTATGACAGATAGTCAATGTTCTCACCGATTGGGAAATAGTTGACCTCGTCATATTCGTCACCCAAATCGTGGTTGTTTCTGACATACTCAAAGAGCGTGCATTTGACGTTTCCATCCTCATCGTACCTTATGATGTTTGAATTGTAACCGAATGGCAGACGCTCATAGGATGTGACGGAGCATTCGTCAATTGCATTTCCCGCATCCTGCGTTACGAAACCTATGTTACGCAGCAGTTCGTCAACAGAATAGAATTTGTTCCATTCATAGTAATCGGGAATTCTCTCATACACCTCCTCAAATTCAGAAACGTACTGCTGATATGTTGTCTGATAGTATGAATACAGCGATGCTCCGAGGTCTGACCCGCTGTCGTACATAACATTTATGTAAGCGTATGTGATACCCGCAAAGGTGTCCGCAGAACCGTGACCCGTTGCAAGAATGTGGTCACGAAGCATTTGCGCTGTGTAGGCATTGTATGACATCCCCGTTAGGTTGATGTATGTGAGAACAGAATTTGGAAAATATGAAATTCCGTTCTTTATGTCAATGTAGTCCGACACCCGCTCTTTCGGGACGCTCTCAATCAGTTCACCGTTTGTGACTATGACGGGTGTGTTGAACCCCTCGTCAGTCAAGTCAAAGAACTCCGTCCTGCGACCGTTGTCATAGAAACTGACGTTGGAATATATGTCCGCATCACTCGCACCCATAGACGAGTAACTCATAATGATGTCTGCCTCTTGGAGCGTTTCTGCGTCAAGCTGCGTCATAGTCGTAAGGTTCGGTCTCACAAACACACCGAACTTGTCGGGTCGTTTTTCGGGTTCAAAAGTGTTGCAGAAAGAATTCAAGTTGTACAGAATCCCCTTGTAATATGCCTGCCCGTCTTTCACGTCACACCAAACGTCCTTTTCCGTCATATCTTCAACAGTGCCATCCTTCGGCATCGTGGTGAACCAATCGCAGATGTGGTTATTGAGTGAATTGACGTAATCGGCATCCTTGTCGCCTGCCGTCAGCAGGAGATTGGTTAGGTTGGCGGTATCCATCTTTGCGTATGGTATCAGCGAGTTCGCATACAGCGGGAACTCACCGTACTGATAGTTGGACGTTTTGTTGATATACGAAAATGCCCAAGAGATGTTGGTGATATACGGGTTCTTGTCTGACGAGTATTTAAGTTTCCATCTTGTGTACTTGGGGGTGACCTTGTTGGTGTATTTGTACTTGTGGAACTTTCCCTCACGCATAGAGGGGAATCCGATATCCATAATGTTGGTGCTTAAAAACGTTTCCTTGTCATCGTGACCGACATATTTCTGCTGTGAAACCTTGAAATCCGAATAGTCTATCGTGAAGTCGTAAAAGTCCTCTGCCTTTGAGTTGAACTCATACCTGCCCGTTATGTCTGCCCTTGCGCCCCAAGTGTATTTCCTCTCCTGCTTGTTGAGCAGGTCATTGACGTTGAATGAAAAGCACAACGGAATAATCTGACGCATTATCAAAGCGTTTCGCTTGAACCCGTCACAGATAGTCCAATCAAAGTTGTTCATCGTCATCTGACGGTTGTACAGTGCGCCAACAACATTGTCCTTCACCTGCACAAGACCGCCACGCTTTGCATCAAGACCGAAATATGTTCCTTGATTGGACTCCCACAGACAGTACACAACGTTGTCGTCTATCTGCTCAACGTACCGTTTCAGATAGACGTACAGATAGTTTTTAAGGGATTTCTTGTAATTGCCGATGTTAATTCTCACTGACTTGTGTACCCCGTTGTCAAACTTTATGTCAATCGTGAAGTTGTCGGGTATTGAATCAACGTCATCAATGTAGAACGGGGCATAGAAGATAAACTGATAGCCCGTGCTTGAACACAGTCCACGCTTGCATCCGAACTCATAGTCCTTGTTCCTCGGCTCTTGCTGAACGGATGCCGTCAAATCCAACTTCTGATAATCCGTTTCGTTGAACGGGAAATTCTCATCATAGAAATAGTTGGCATAATATTTGTAGAAACGCTTGACATCGTGTTCCCACCTGCCGTCAAGCAGTGACACGTTTATCACTTTATCGTAATACTTGTTCTGCAAAGGAATTAGGCTTGCGTGTCTGATAAAGCATTCAAAGTTGTCCTTGTCTATCTGCGAAACCTCGTTGACGTTGCAGTTCAAAGCCACGTTTCCCGAAAGGGATGGGAGCGTCCGTAAAAGGGTCTTGAACATCGGTTAAAAATCACAATTTATTATATATAAAAATATCATTTTCCGTTTTTCATTTTCTGTTTTCAACAAAATTTCGGGGAATTGTTTGAACTCGTTTTCGGAAAATTACTACATTATTTATGTGCTTGTTTGGCACAGATTGCCCTATGGTGTAATGGTAGCACAACAGATTTTGGTTCTGCGGGTCGGGGTTCAAATCCTCGTTGGGCAACAAAGGAACGGTCTTGTGGCGCAGTTGGTTAGCGCAACTGACTCATAATCAGTGGGTCGTGGGTTCAAGCCCCACCGAGACCACCTTGATGACTCGTTGGCACAGTGGTAGCGCACCTCCCTTTTAAGGAGGGGGTCGTGGGTCCGAATCCCACACGGGTCACAATGACAATTGAAACAGACACGATATATAATATGGACTGCATTGAGGGAATGAAAAACATCCCCGATGCAAGCATTGACTGTATCATTTGTGACCTGCCTTATGGCATAACGTCCTGCTCTTGGGACGCTGTCATACCGTTCAATGAAATGTGGGAGCAGTACGACAGAATAGCCAAAGACAACGCACCGATTGTTCTGTTCAGTCAGCAGCCGTTTACGTCAATGCTAATTGCGTCAAACGTAAACGATTTCAAAGAGGAAATAATTTGGAGGAAAAACCGTGCGTCAAGCGGGTTGCACGCAAAGCAACGTCATTTGAAAGTACACGAAAACATAATTGTTTTCTCAAAAGGAAAGGGTTACACATATAACCCACAAAAATGGTCTGTTGCTCCCGAAAGGATTATAGCAAGGAAAAAATTCGTTTATAACGAGAACAACAATATCATAGGCTTTCACAAGGAGCGGACAAAGAAAGTTGACAACGGAACACGTTACCCAATATCTGTGATTGACTATAAAGTACCGTATTCGCCAAAGCAGAACAGTTCAACAAGAAACGGTGACTACAGAATACACCCGACACAAAAGCCCGTTGACCTGCTGCGATACCTTGTGCGGACTTTTTCAAATGAGAATGACGTTATCCTTGACAACTGCATAGGCAGCGGAACAACAGCAATAGCTGCGATGCTTGAAAACAGACACTACATTGGTTTTGAAATAAACAGTGAGTTTTTTGATTTGGCAAAAACACGAATAGATACATTCAAATCAGAGAATTGTTGTGAAAAAACAAACGATATAATTTCGTTTGAGTGACCAATTTTCCAAATTTTGCTTATTATTATAAGCCGCTTTAAGCGAAAAATGTGCGTTTTGGGCAAAATTTTAACACTTTTTAATTGAAATCCGCTCAAAGACGTTACTACAATACAAATGACGAGTTCTTTGACATTTTGGGAACACGATGTTCGGAATGTGGTTCTATGGTAGAGCGTTCACCTTTCCTCGGAAAGGCGAAAGAAGGTGGTCCGATTCCACTCATTCCGTCAAAAAAGTAAACAGCGGGGTGGAGCAGTGGCAGCTCGTTAGGCTCATAACCTAAAGGTCGTGGGTTCAAGTCCCACTCCCGCCACAAAATGTTTCTTGCAAGGGTGGCTTTGTCCATAGTTGTGGAAGGAGAATTTGATTTCTCAAGGTATGGCAGATTGTCTTTTGACATCTAAACAGTGAGAGACATTTTCAAATGGTGAGAGCATTTACAAATGGTCGGTTCGTCTATCGGTTAGGACGCAAGATTTTCATTCTTGAAAGAGCAGTCCGATTCTGCTACCGACTGCAAAACGGTTTTGTGTAATTCTTTCTGTGTGTCATTGTTGTTATTTCGGCAGTGACGACTGCAATGAATGGCACAGTGGCAAGGGATGCCGTCAGTTCTGACGCTTTCCGACACAGAATTACACAAAATTAAGGTATAGCTGTCGGGCATTGTACAGTGCATTGATGCCTGCTGCTTAACATTCGGGATTGCCGCTTTCGGCTGTCAGTCCGCTGCCCACGGCATATCGTGGTTACCAATCTTAACCACGGCATCGGGTTGCGGAACTGCCGCCCCAAGACATTGCAGCCTCCTTCAGTATGTGCTTACGATTAGGACGCTTGCGCAGTCTATCGCTGTCATTCCCGTATGTTGACTGTTTTCCAATCGGCTGACGAGGTCGTGCTACTAAACCTCTTACCCCGCTTCGTGAGCGTGTAAGGCACAAATTCGTGCTTGGGGATGCACTCTTACCCCTATTGCGTATGCGGGAAATCAGTCGGCAGTCAAGGTTTGCGGATTTGTCCATTAAAAATCAGCCGTGCGGGATGAACCGAAAATGCCAAGCACAACGTGTGATTAGGCGCACGGTAGGGTGACGACCCTGCAAGGAGGGGTGCGTGTGTGTCAAAGATGGATTACAACGCACAGTGGACGGTCTCCACATCAACCGTCCATTTTTGGGGAATTAGTTCAGTTGGTAGAACATCTGCTTTGCAAGCAGGGGGTCAGCGGTCCGAGTCCGCTATTCTCCACGACTCAACACTGTCAGTGAGAACCCCGTGCCGATGCGCACACGATGCCCGTCCCTGCGGGGTTCTATTTATTTTTGAAAGTGAAACCATTAAATACTTAAACTATGAAAGTTAGTTTTAATGACGATGAGGTTCAGAAAGCGATACGGAGAATGGAAAACCCGTTTGACTTTGAGAACTATTGCGGGGCTTGTGACAACCGTGATACCGACAACTGCCCTCACAAGGGCAAAGTTGACTGCGATACGGAGTATTCCCTGCCACCGTTCCGCTGCAAGAATTTCATTGATTGAGCGCATAGTGTGTTAGTTCAGTTGGTTAGAATACCTGCCTGTCACGCAGGGGGTC
>JAEIGA010011390.1_pt1 | contig 13502 bp, 20 predicted proteins | sample 9270691 | NCBI WGS metagenome assembly JAEIGA01 (sample SAMN17057246, study PRJNA624740) | gut metagenome | biome: biome; isolation source: fecal sample | host: Bos grunniens | place: China: Xizang | collected 2019
CGCATTATACTAAATGAATAACACGGCACGCACTATACAATTAGATATAGTCCGATAAACCCGACTCTGTCCCATAAAACGGACTCGGTCTGATAAATTACACTCGGTCGCTATTCCCGCTATTCCCGCTACAATACTAAAATTAGTAATTGACAACCACGGCCCCGGATGCTATCATAGTCAAGAGGGCCACTACTGCCCTACTACTTAAGTATAGGAGGTAAAGAACATGGAATTAGCAAGCTACGTCAAGAACGACCGGAGGTACCGTATCACATCCCGATACGTGCGCGGCCCGTACCGGCTCTCAGATCTACGCGTGGTAGACGATCGGGGCCAGGTCTACGAGATCAACGACAATAATGGTCAGTATCGTATCATGGACCGTGTAAACGGCAAAAGCGTGAATACCACGGTACCAAAGGCCATAGTAAACATGCTCCTGAACAGCTAGGAGGTGAGCACAGATGGCAAAGAAACCTGTTAAACATGCGCACCGCTCCAAGGAGGCGCGGGAGGCGATCAAGGCCCGCCGCTCGGATATCGCCTCGGATGTGGCCGCTATGGCAAAGAGGGCAAATCAGCGCCTGCGCGAGCTGGAAAAGCGAGGCTTGACCGAAGCAAGCCACGCCTACCGGTACGTTGAGCGGTTGACATTTGATGCCGACAGCGCCACAGCGCACGATAAGAAGGGCCGTGTTAAATGGAACACAAACACGCGAGGCAAGAGCTACCAGCAGTTACAGCATGAAAAGGCGGAGCTCGAGCGCTTCCTGAATCAGGCCAAGACCTCAACAGTTAAGGGCACTTTGGCCCAGTTTGAGAAGGGTTACAAGACATATGCCGAGAAGGCAGCAGGAGCAGGCCGGCAGGCCGTCGACCGCTCCACGTATGGCGACATCTGGCGAATGAGGAATATCAAGAGAGCCAAGGAGATATACGGCTCAAGCGAAACGATCCGCATCGTGGAGAGAGCGCAGGCCCGGGGCTTATCTATAGAAGAGATCGACCGGCAGCTCGACTCATTGCCGGAGGATACCACGCTTATGGAGCTCGAGGAAAAATTAAAAGATCTTGCCTGGCATAATTCGGAGGAGCTGGGGGGATTCGATCCTTTTGGGGGATAATTAAATGGAAATCAAAATGCTTAGAGAGCTCCCGCCGCTGGGAGCTTTTCCGCCGCCGAACGATCACAAGCCGGCATTAATAAAAGAAGCGATATGTCTCGACACTGAAACAAGCCACATTGGGGATCAGGTCGGATGGATATATCAGTGGGCCTTCTGCCTTGACGATAAAATAGCGATCGGCCGCAGGCCTTCGGAGCTCATGGCATGGCTTAAAAAGATCGAAGCCTTTTATGGTCTGCGTGACGACCTGAAAATGCTCATATTTGTGCACAATCTCTCTTATGACATACAATATCTCAAGAGCTGGATATTTGAGATCTGGCCGGACTATAAGATACTTGCCACATCTCCGCATAAGTTTATAGCCTTTGAGGCCGGGCCATTTATCTGGCACTGCACCTACAGATTAAGCAACCGCTCCCTTGCCAAGTGGGGCGAAGATCTCGGGGTCAAGGAGCGCAAAAAGTCCGGCATGATATCATATGAAGTGATCCGTTACCAGGACACGCGCCTGCACCGCAATGACTGGATATATCAGATCTATGACGTTCTGGGGCTCGCGGCCTGCGTCAAGGCACAGAACATACTCGAACGCGACACTCTTATGTCAATGCCGCTCACATCAACGGCATATGTGCGCAGGGACGGCCGCCGCATCTTCAAGAGGGATGCAAAAAACCGCACATTTTTTCTCGAGTGCCGGATGGATGCTATCCTATATAAAGCGTTCCACTACGCATTTGCCGGAGGTATCACTCAGGGCAATCGTTTCCTGGCAGACCGGACGATCAAGAAGCGCGGGGCGCACGGCGACTTCCTATCCCACTACCCTACTCAGCAGCGGAGCGCCGCAGGTGATGAAATGCGCGGTTACCCGGCGGGTAAGATGGCGATGCTGTACCAGACACGCGGGGAGAATGACATCACGATGGCACAGCTCTGGGAGTGGGCGGCGGATCACTGCCTGCTGATACAGATCACTATCTCGGATATGGAGATCAAAAAGGGCGTGACGCTGCCATACGCTCAGACCTACAAGTTTTGGCAAGGGCGGCTCTCCGGGTGGCACTCGATCGATGATAACGGCCGTATCCTTAAGACTACCGGCGCGGCTGTGGTCACCTTAACAGAGCTTGACCTTAAATGGATCGAGAAGCAGTATAAATTTGATTATCATATCCTGCGTGTATGGTCTGCTCCGCGCGGCCCGCTGCCTAAGTGGTTATGCAAGCTCGTTGATAAGTTCTTTTTTGCGAAAACGGACACAAAAGCATTAATAGAGGATGCAAAGGCAGCGGGAAACAAGGCAAAGGTGGCAGACCTTAAAAGAACCTACAACGGCATGAACAAGCCGAGACTGAACGGCATATATGGCATGACCGCTACAAACCCGGTACGGCAGGATATCATTATGGACGAGCTCGGGGAGTGGTCCGTCGAAGTCCTTACGGACCAGAAGATACAGGAAAAGCTGGACATGTTTTACGAATCCAAAAACAGTTTTATGACTTACGCTTTAGGGGTATATTGCACGGCACTGGCAAGGGATGAGCTTATGACTGTAGTCTCGGAGGTGATCGGATACAAGAGCTTCTGGTACTCGGATACTGACTCGGCATTTTTTGAGTGGTCACCGGAGGTCATGGCGAGGGTTGAAAAATTCAATAGCGCAAGGCAGGCCCACAGCGAGAAGGTCGGAGCATATATCGAGCACCGGGGGCAAAAAGTATATTATGACCGCTTTGATATAGAAGAGGATAACATTACAGAGTTTCGTTTTCTCCATGCCAAGGCATACGCGTATATATACAAGGGAGAGCTCCACGCAACTATTGCCGGAGTCACGGCAAAAGGCCGGAAGGGCAAAAAGATGATAACCAGGGAACAGGAGCTCGGCAGCATCGACCGCCTGACGCATGGTACCGTTTTTACAGCCTGCGGCGGCACACGCTGCGTATATACCGAGAGCGCCCCGCATGTCGAGAACATTAACGGCCACATGACCGAGGTCGCGGGAGCTGCCATCATCCTGCCGACGGAAAAAACGCTGCATGGCCTTATAGCCAAAAACGAATATAACATAGAGTGGGAGGCTCTGGATAATGAGGAGGTCGAGAATACCATATCATGAAAAAATATGACATAAAATTTTATGACAACAAAGAAGAGCACGGCGTGATCTACGACTGGGATATGATCCGGAAGGAATATAAAAAGCTCGTCAAGGTCTCGGACATATACGACCCTACCACGGCCCCGATCGAGACCTGCGGCTGGACCGTGCTTATGTCGATCAGATCCACCGGCAAGACTACGGCGTGGCTGTTAATGGGGCTTATAGCGCGGAAATATTACGGATCCAAAATAATATATGTGCGGCATACTGAGGACGAGATCATGCCCAAGTTTGCCATGGAGGCGCTAAACGTCATTAAGAATTATAAGAACGGCTTTTACATTGAAAAGCTCACAGACGGCCGCTGGAATAGTCTTTATTATCACGCGCGCCGTACTTACTATTGTTTTCGTGATGAGGACGGCAAGATCATCGAGCAGGACGAAGAGCCCTTTATGGTCTCCGTATCCATCGACCACGCGGAAGAGCTTAAGTCTAACCTTAACGAGCCTAAGGGTGACATCGTGCTCGTGGATGAGTTCATAAGGTCAAGTGTGGATCCGGACGCCTTCGTGGATCTCTGCCAGATCCTGAGCTCGATCGTGCGTTTTCGTAAGTCCATGCGCGTGATCTGCCTCGCGAATAACACAAACGTGCACCATCTCTTTTTCCGGGAGTGGGGCATATCCTCGGACGTTCGTGATCTCAAAGAAGGCCAATATAAGATCTGTGAAACAGAGATGGGCACGCGGCTGTATATCGAGCTTATAGGACTTAAGCCCTCGCGCATCCGCCAGGAGGTCAACACGCTGTACTTCGGATTTAAAAACCCGAAGCTCGCGAGCATCCAGGGCGGTGTAAGCTGGGCCTTTGACAATGTGCCGCACATCCATACGGCGGATACGGATATCTACCTATATAGAGGACTGCACCTTGAGATCAACGATCAGCGCCTGCGCGTGGAGTTCGTGGCAACAGAAGACCGGGGGCTCGTGGCGAACGTGGTACCGGAGCGCCGGCGGCCGCTCCCGCAGGACGCACTGCTGCTCTCCCTGGGTGAGATCACAGATACACAGATGGTCTACGGCTTCGGAGAGCATCTTCCGGTCTGCCGGAGATTCTGGCAGCTGTATAAGCAGTATAAGGTTTATTACGCCGACAATGAGACCGGATCACTTGTCACGGAATACGTTAAACAGTGCCGCCTGAAGAGGTTATAATATGATAGATGGAATCATGGTAATATACAGGGATACCGATAGAGTAACGATTGGAATAACTGAGGTCAGATTTAAAAGGGCGTTAAGACTGAATCCTCGTATTACGAAATGCTCAATAGAATACGAGATCTCGCATATGGACAAAAGGTGCATTTGTTGCTTTTAAAAAATTCTTAGAAAATACTAAAATTAGTATTGACAAATTAGTAGCGCTATGGTAGTATACTCTCAGAGCTCAAGGAGAGCTCAAAAACAAATAACTGCGTTAAGGAGGTTTTAAAATGAGAATGTATGTAGTAGACAGGATCGAGGAGCTTATGGAGCTCGCGCACGAGGCAGAGAGGCGATCGATCGCGAAAAACAACGGCTGCCGCAACCAGAAGGCCGGAGAGGTCGCAGAGCTTAGAAAACTCTGTGTGGAGATGCCCTACGTAAGAGCAGAGGATATCGACGTGCACAGAATAAGCTGCGCCATCGTGGTACGCAATCACAATTTCGGCAACAAGAAATGGAGCGACTACCGCAAGATCGCGGCACTCATCGAGCCGACACGGATCACGGACAAGACACTGTATGACAGCTATATGGGAATAAGAGCATATCACGAAGATGTGATCGTAGCTCAGCTTAAAAAGGAGGTAACAGTATGAGAACAAACACGATGATCGATAACAGGGAATTTTCGTACGAGGTATGGATCGACGGCCGCACCTACAAATTTTCAAACGGCATTGACGCTATGGACTTTGCAAGGGTGGCATCAAGACACATCTTGAAAAAGTCATGGGAGAGCGAGATTCCTGAAATAGACGTTAAGATCGTTACGACGCAGGAAGAACCGGAAGAGCCGGAAGTGGTCGAAGAGCTCCACTGTGACGAACAGCTGGAAAAGGAGTGTGAGGCGTGACAATGCGTAATATGATATTTAATGCCAAATACATAAATCATTATGAAGAGGGTACCATCACGATCTACTACTACGGCGGCGGATTCCAGGGCAAGATATCGATCTACATTAACGAGTTTTTTCCCTGCGCCGATTCAAGACTGCGCAAGCTCTTAAAAGAGTATAGGGAACCATTAGGCGGCGAGTATACCCCGCTATGCTGGTGTCTGTATCACTGGCTCGAGGATCTGAGCAAACACTGCGGCGCCCGCGGCAAGGCCTACGGCAATAAGGTACTTAAAAATATGGATGTGCTGGCAAAGGAGCTTGATATAAAATGAAGCGGTATAAAGTAATGTGCTGGATGGAAACAAACATAAAAGAGCCTGACGGCGGAATAACCCACGAGGGCGAGTGGGTGCCTTATTCGGACGACTGGCTGTCTCTGGCGGATGCCATGGCAGAATATGAAGAGGCAAACGTAACGGAAACATGCAAGATTATAGAGGAGGAATTCGAAGAATGACGGCAGAAGTAACATTTGAAGACGGTAACTGGAAATGCAACCCCATCGTTGTTTCGCCTGAGTCACGAGTGATAGAATCAAACGAACACTATAAAGTGGTGGAATATACGGTAATGGTATCTGTGCTCAGATGCTATTATAAGAACGAGGAAAGGATAAAAGAGAAATGACATTTATATGTAGCGAATGCGGCAGGGTAATAGATCCCAATGTAACACATGAGGAGAACGGTTTTTTATATCCCGATGGTATGGGATGCAAGCTTAATAATCCGGAAGGAACGATATATAATCTCTGCTATGATTGTATATGCAAACTCGGAGAAGGTAAGCTCAAACTCAAGATACTTGAAGTACTTGATAAATAAATTTGTTTAATTACACGCGCGACTGCATTTTAAGGAGGATTAAATTATGTCTATGTTTAACATGAACGCAGGCCACAAAGGCACTGTAGCCGAGGGCTACATCACAGAGAACAAGGAAATTGTAAAAATGACGGAGATAATCGGGGAACACTGCCGCGTCTGGGGCTTTATAATAACGAAGCCCGGCGCATTCGGGGAGGGCGTCCTGCTCTGCGCAGACCAGTACATGATATCGCTGCCGAAGAGATACGTTGAAACGTTCCGCGGATTTACTCCGGAGCAGGTCGACCAGCTTAAATCAGGCAATACTTACGTATACGATATTAAAGCAGTACCTGCGGCCAAGCCTGGGCAGAAGGATACCGTATCCTTCGAGATGGAGCCCTACGAGGATTACAAGAAATGGCTCGACAGCCGTGTGACAACTGTCTAGCAACAAATTAGCAACAAATTAGCAACTTTGTTTCGAACGTAAATTAAATAAATATAAAAGCGCGTGTATAATGTGTGGATAACTTTTAGTTATCCACATTTTTTATTGACTTATCCACGCTTTTATGATAAATAAAAACTAGGAGGGCGTACAAATGTTTGCTAACGAATTAAAAGAGCTTGCTTTGACTCTGTATCACGACCGCGAAGGGTGGACTTATTGCCAGGGCGGACTGGGACAGCTCGCAGAGTCCGACAGGATCAAGAGCTTATATACATACTTCTGGGCGCAGCCTAACAGATCTAAATTTATGAAGTATCCTTATAAGGAGTGGCTGCAGTATCACAAAGGGCAGCATTGCACTGACTGCAACAATATGATAAACATGCTGCTGGGATATACGGACAACCATTACTCATGCTGGCATTTCACGCAGATGCCACGCTGGAGCGGTGAGCTTAAGGATGCACCTGCAGGCGCGGCGCTTATGATAATAGATGCAAAAGGCGGATGCAGCCATGTGGGCCTCTCAATCGGTGGCGGTGAGTTTATCGACATGCCGCACTACGAGGAGACCTTCCGGAAGGGGAAGATCGAGGGCTCACTGTGGACGGCGGCGGCCCTTATTCCGGATGTGACCTACGAGTGCTCGGAATTGAAGCCCTACCTTATTAAAAGTAACTGGACTGTGGGCGATACGGTCCGCCCGAACGATATCGGACTCATGGGTAAGATAGGCGGCGAGTGGACGAGGCTTGAAGGCTTTGCTTATACTCCGGCCCTCGTATCAAATACGATTTGCCAGGTTGCGATCGTTTACGGATTTAGCACCTGCTATCTCAGGATCGACGCAGCCAGCGCCGGCAGGTTTTACGCCGTGATGGTCCCGGCCAAGGACGCAGAGGACGCCCTCAGGATCCAGAAGGCACTCATAGAGCAGGGGTATACAGATACCGCCTGCGTCAATATATAGGAGGTGATCTTATGGAGGTTGCGGAGATCGTTCAGTTAATCGCGAGTACCGGCTTTTCTATTGTAATAGCCGTGTGGAGCTTGTGGTTCACGTTCAACAACATTGACAAGGCGCAGAAGGAACAAAGCGCACACATGGCCGAGCTCACCGGCGCGGTCAATGATAATACTAAGAGCATTGCAGAGCTAATCACTCTGCTAAAATATGAGCTAAACAAAAAGGAGGATTAAACATGCCAAGTTTAAACAACAATCAGATGGCGTCCATTTTGAATGATGCCATCGCAATGTCAACCGGCGCGCAGGCCGTCGGCACACTGGATCTCCAGGGCATCATTGATGCCGGAAACGATCCTACAGTAATAGGAGCTAAAGATCAGTTCTGCAAAGCCCTTAACGTGGTAATGGTCGGAAGATGGTATACTGACTCGAGCTACCGCTCACAGTTCCAGGATCTCTTCTACCAGGACGCGCAAGACTACGGCGCTATTCTCGCGCAGATCTCTATCGAGATACCTGAAGCACAGGCAAGCCACGCATGGCAGGATTTTGGCTCCGGAGTAGGCCAGGTCGGTACAGTCGGCACCTACGCCGTATATATCCCGATAGTACACGAACAGCTCTACGGTCTCTCTAACTCTTGGGAGATCCCGATCACGATCACCGATGAGCAGTTCGACCAGGCATTCCACAATGCGGACGAGCTCGCCGCTTTTGTTTCCCGCATCTATATGGCGATAGATAACGGTATCGTGGTACAGCTCGAAAGAATGAGCGAGTCAAACCGTAATAACTTTATTGCTGAAAAATTCGCATATGCAGCATCCATCGGAGCTACCGGTATTCATGTAGTGGATGTTATCGACGAGTGGGCTACCCATTCAGGCGCTACAAGCAACATAAGCGTTGAAGATTTCCGAAACAATCCGGATGCACTTAAATGGTTCTCGATGCAGCTCAAGCTGTACTCCGACTATTTTACACGCATGAACACCTTATTTAATACCGCGGGCTACAAGAGATTCACTCCCAAGGACCGCCAGGTAATACAGGTGCTCTCACTCTTCGAGGCAGACATCCTCGCTAACGTAGACAGTGACACCTACCACAAGGAGATCGTGGAGCTCCCCGGACATCAGAGCGTGCCCTTCTGGCAGGGATGCAACTCTCTTGCGTTTGACGATGTATCTCACATTGATGTCGAGATCGGATCCGACGGCACAGCTGTGGACGAGGAGGGCATCGTTGCGTGCATCATAGATAAGTGGGCATGTATGCACACGATATGGAAGAGACGCACGGCCGTGAAGGTATTCGAACCTGAAGCACTCAGGAATGTATATAATCAGTTCAGAGAGAGCTACACGAACAATCTCACCATGCAGGGCGTAGTTTTCCAGCTCAAGGACTGGACAGCGCCCACTCCATAAGGAGGTGGCATTATGAGCAAATTATACTTGCAGCATGATTACAAGGTGACCGGCAGGGACTACGTAGAGACCGATGGCGGGGATACCCCCGCCGGCGGTATCAGCTACTCCACCGAAGAGCAGGACACGGGCTTGAAATGGCTTAATGGAGATTCAATCTACCAAAAAACGTTTACTGGATCTTTCTCTATGACCGGTACGGCCTGGACATCCTTTGCGGATGTGACAAGCGAGGATATTCTTATATCGGCCTCGGCACAGGATGAGAGCGGGCAGGTATATGCTATAAGCGGCGGCTTTGCAGATACCAAGTCCAAGCTTGCAGCATACAATCCTTTTAGTACCAGAGTGTTTACTACGATCACATTGCAGTATACAAAAACAGAATAGGAGGCTTAAATGGGCGTAATTGAAATGAGCCTGTCGGAATATCTCGACAAGCGGAGAAGTAAATGGCCCGAGATCTCCAAGTATGTACGAGAGAGCAACCACCGCGACATGCTGCTGGAGGCTCTCTCGTCTATGTTTGTAAGGGAAGGACTCCCGGAAGATCTCGACGGCCGGAAAAGAATAGAAGAGTGGCTGCTCATCCATGGAGCGGTCGCATATGTAAGGCCCGGCAAGGGCCGGTATGGCACGGATGGCAAGCCGAGCGGTAACTATAAACGATCAGAGTACCGCGTCGGATGGTGCAATTTTGGCGGCGATCCGTACCCGGATGGTCTCGGCAGCATTGCGATCGTTAATGGCTATGACGGATATGTTGAGCAGTTTGATGACTGGAGACACAACGACAATATTGCCGTTGCCTTTAACAATAAGACATTTACCCCTGATCTTAATATTATCTACACGTCGGAGTTCCTGACGGAGTATGATATATCCCTGCGTAACCAGATCATTTACTCGAGACTGTTCCCGATACCTACAGCGGACGATGACAAGACAGCGGCGACGCTTCAGGAGATGCTCGACGATATGCACACAGGGCGAATCAAAGTAATTACGAGCAAAAATGTATTTAAGCAGCTTTGCCCGGAGCAGGCAGGCGGTAACAACGGTATCGAGGTCGTACAGCTCTCGGATCCTAAGGCATCCGACCATATCCAGTACCTCGACCATGGCAAGGATGATATCCTGCGCTGGTTCTGGCGCCAGTATGGCATGGATATACAGGCATCGTCCAAGATGGCACAGCAGACAGTGGACGAGGTCCGCGCAGGATCTGAGCAGTCAATGATAATACCACATGAGCGGTACCACTGCCGACAGGAAGAGGCCGCAGAACTTAAAAGGGTTTTTGGATGGGATGTAACGATAGAATTTACGGAACCATGGCAAAATGCTTTTGCTAAATGTGAAAGAGAGGAGGCGGTACAAAATGGCACTGACGAGCAGGTGGGTGACGCTGCGGGAGATGATGGAGTATCTGGGAACGGAACCGTTGCTGATCCAGGAATGGAAACTAACGATAACCCCGACAATAGCGGGAACAACCACGACAGTGACGCTGATTGACCATGCAGACATCCAGCGCGACTGGTTATATATCCATGGGGACCGTGTTTTTTTCGATCCTTACTATACAGAAGAGACCGAGGATATAGCGGCCGCTACCGCCAGACTTAAGCTGCTCTGGAATGTGTGGAAGCTGAGAAGAGCAAGCGCCTACACGCGCATGTATGAAGCTCTGGCCGAGGAAGCTCTCACGGATCCGACAGAAAACTACGACAGAAAAGAAGATGGTGGATGGAAGGATACGCACGATATCGACAAGAAGGTGCGCGATACTGAATATACACCGGCCGTAGTCAATACGGTTGAGAATTACACAGCAGGCGATGATGTATCGACTCCGGCGCTTGAGTCAAAGAGCGTAAGCACTCCGGGCGGACAGAAGGATGTAGGCAAGACTACGGATCAGAAGGCCACGGACACGGACACGAGGCTCTTCCAGGACTACCGCGTGCATGGTAATATAGGCGTGAGCACTGCCGCCGATATGGCCGAAAAGATCCTTGCCTTACATGGCAGGGCAGATCTTACGCAGCAGGCCCTGAACGAGTTCGTGGATCTTTACACGATCTACAGATAGGAGGTGGATATGAGCGTACAAGTCAAACTATATAAATACACCGGAGAGCCGGAAGTGGTCGACAAGTCGCTGAATGACCTCACGGCCACGACATTAGATTGCGAGTTCCGAGGCGAGCAGGACGTACTGCGTCCCGTTCTCACCTGTACAGCATCGAGTATGCCGGATGTCAATTATATGTACATATCCCGCTATAACCGCTATTACTGGATAACCGGGATAGACACATTCCCAAACGGTAAGTGGATCATACACGGCCGCGTGGATGTACTCAAAAGCTATGCAGCAGGCATTAAAGCCCTGACCGGTACCGTAACAAGGCAGGAGAGCCTGGCTAATGGTTACCTGCCGGACGAGAGATATAAGGCCAAGGGCTACAAGGCTATTGTCACTAAGACGTTCCCGTACGGCATGACGGCGGACTCGATAATATTAATGACTGTGGGGTGATCTTATGGCGTGGATAGAACAATATGTATCAGTCGGAGGGCGCTATACCGGAAGGATACCGACCTCGGTATATTCAGAGCAGTTTTTATATGCCGGATGGAACACTATTGACACATATGTGCGGGCCGGCACCGGATACATAGCCAGAGGCTCTTTTGATCCCTACAGCCATAATCCGGCCGGATGGGATCCGAGCGCGGACACGTACCCCGCAGAGCCTTTTATCCTTAAATTTACGGACGAGGACTCTAACGAAACTTTCGTGCGTTTTTCTCTTGACTCGAGCACTGTATGGAGAGTGCAGCGCGCCTCGTCAAGCTCCGGGCCGTGGACTGATATTACATCATATAACATAGGTAACGCAGGTGTATGGGCGGGCCCGGAAGAGCGCGAGATCGACGGTCATACTTACGTAGGCCTGACAAGCTACTTCCAGAGCTCTCACTCAGACGTGGGCGACTCATGGGACCGCCGCAGCGTAATGTTTAACATATCGCTTTTTGCCGATACCTACGGAGAGCCTGAGGCGGAGGAAGTCTCCCCGGAATACGGCGAGGCCAGCGGTCCCGCAGGATATGACGGCGGCACGTTTGACGATTCAAGCGACATCATAGGCGTGCCGGCAATGCCGAGCATAGGCGTGAGCTCTATCGGGTTTGTGAATGTCTATAATCCGAGCTCCGGAGCTCTCACGCAGCTGGGCGAGGAGCTTTTCCCTGACTTCACGCCGATCTCACCATATACGCCGACCGGCAATACTGTGATAGATGCCATAACGGACGTGGCCGAGGCACTGGCCAATATCGCCGCGAATATTCCAAACGTTATCGCGATGTATTCAAATGCACAGCTTATCAATTACATTATCGACTGCCATATAATCCCGGTTACTCCGACCGTGGGATCCTCGCAGGCGATCAGGATCGGTTATAGAACAATGAGCCAGTTCGCGCCGAAAGTATCAAGCGATTATGTGGACTGTGACTGTGGCAGCATTAATATAGGCGAGTATTACCGCAATTTCATTGATTACGGGCCCTATACACAGGCCAAGTTATTTCTGCCCTTTGTGGGCTTTGTGCCGATTGAGCCGGAGCTCTTCCAGAGCGGTGTGCTTCAGGTAATATACCGCTTCAATGTTATTGACGGCTCCTTTATGGCCTTTGTGCTCTCGACCTCGAGCAAATCAAAGCTCACGACTACAGTAATAGGGCAGTGGGGTGGTAATGCGTGCGTGCACGTGCCTATTACCGGTATCAATTACTCCAATATGGTATCCGGCATCGCGGCCGGCGCCTCGGCAGTAGTGGCCGAGATAGGTAAAGGCTCACTCATAGGCACAGCGGACGCGGCACTCAATACAGCAGCAGCAGCTCCGGCACTCCAGAGCTCCAACGGCTACAATGCCACAACGAGCTTCTTATCCGTCCGCACTCCCTACCTGATGATCGAGCGCAGCGTGAGCCACTACTCCAAGGACTACGGCCACGAGCAGGGCTACCCGAGCGAGATTACGGCGGACTGGAGCAAGCTCTCAGGCTATACGGAGAGCGACGCGATACACCTCGAAGGTCTCGGAGCGACCGAAGAGGAAACGAAAGAGATAGCCTCACTCCTGGCGGCGGGAGTGATCCTATAGAACGCCATCACCCCCCATGGCGGGCCTCGGGAGCGATCCCGGGGCTTTTCTTGTGTCAACGACCGAGTCCGTTTTATGGGACAGAGTCGGGTTTATCGGACTATATCTAATTGTATAGTGCGTGCCGTGTTATTCATTTAGTATAATGCGTACGCTATCGAACGCGTGTTCGCTTTAGCACTTTACCACGCTAAAAACTGCCGCGCCCCTACCCCCCTCTACCCCTCTGCGGGTTCCC
>JAEIGA010011391.1_pt1 | contig 13502 bp, 10 predicted proteins | sample 9270691 | NCBI WGS metagenome assembly JAEIGA01 (sample SAMN17057246, study PRJNA624740) | gut metagenome | biome: biome; isolation source: fecal sample | host: Bos grunniens | place: China: Xizang | collected 2019
CGAGAGATAATAGAGCGCGCCGACTGTGTTGTTGCGATCTGGGACGGGAAATCTCGCGGCACAAAAAACGTTATTGATGAGTGCCGAAAAAAGGGCATCAAAGTAAAGGTCTTTTTAATAAATAAAGAAGAATAATATTCCCAATAACTATTGCGTTTTTGTTTGAAAAATGGTAGAATTACTATATAGTTTTAATATGGAAAAATATACGCTAAAGGAAAAACAAAATTGTTTAGAAGAATCTATTTCGCGGCCGCTTCAGTATTGCTTGTACTAGTTCTTGCAATCGCTGTATGCGCTGCGGCAGATCACACCAATACAAGGCTTGAGGCAAACGGCTTTTCTGATTACACCCTCCTTAATGATGGGAACGAAAGAACGTACACCCGCGCTAATGCAAGCTCTACGGTTACCGCTCATAGAGATGGCGGTGTGTACTCACTCTACGTTGTATTTGACCGTATCCCCTCAGTATGGACTCTTACAGATATAACCACTGGCAAGACCGTGACGTGCGGAGAGAGCGCATTCCTTCACGAGTTTGTTGACGTTGAAAATCTCTTTGGATACGCACCGCAGCGGGTGCAGATGACATTCTCAGCCGGCACATCAATCTCAGAGATATACGCATTCGGTGAGGGTGATCTTCCGTCGTGGGTGCAGAGATGGGAAGAGCCACTTGAGAGGGCAGATTTGCTACTCATTTCGTCCCATTCTGATGACGAGCAGCTCTTTTTCGCAGGTGTCCTTCCGTATTATGCAGGAGAGCTCGGTTACGACGTGCAGGTTATCTACGTCGTGAGCCATTTCGACACACATGAGCGTCCGCACGAGCAGCTTGACGGACTCTGGGCGGTGGGAGTTACAAATTACCCGATCATTTCCGATATCCCCGACCTCTACTCCGAGTCGTTCGACGGAGCTATCGCTACTTACAAGAACCAGGGCGTCCCGTACGAGGCCTTCACAGAATACATCACCGAGTGCATCCGTAGATTTGAACCCCTTGTCGTTGTATCGCACGATATAAACGGCGAATACGGCCACGGAACGCACCTTGTCGTAAACCGCGCAATCAGAGATTACCTCGAGAACGCGGATGATGCACAGTATTTTCCTGAAAGCGCAGAGAGATGGGGCACGTGGATGCCGAAAAAGACATACTTCCATCTCTACTCGGAAAATCAGATCGTTATGAATTGGGACGTACCACTTGAAGCTTTTGGCGGGAAGACCGCATTTGAAGTAACGCAGGACGGATTCAAATGCCATAAGTCGCAGCACTGGACTTGGTTCAACCGCTGGATCTATGGCACATCGGACGCACCCATCAAAAAGGCAACCGACATCACCAGTTATTCTCCGTGCCTCTACGGGCTTTATCAGACAAGCGTTGGATATGACGAGAGCGGTGGAGACTTCTTCGAGAACGTAAAGACATACGCTGTGCTCGAGTATGAAGAAAAACTCCGCGCTGAAGAAGAATCAAGACTTGAGGCCGAGAGTATAGAAGCCGCACGCCGCGAGGAAGAAAGCAGGGCAGAGTCCGAGTCCATCGCCAAAATCGAGCGTGAAACGGACAACGAGATTCCCGAACCCCAGATAGATAATACACTAGATATAGGCTTAATTTTCATTGGTATAGTAGTTGCAGGAATTGTACTTTCGGCCGTAATAATCGCTTTATCATCGAAAAATTACGGACGCAAGAGATAAAGCGTAAAGCTTTGGGAGAAAATAATGTATCAGAACGTAACTATAGTAATTCCTTCGTACAAGCCCGACGAAAAGCTCATCTCAACGGTGCGCGGCATCCTTGAGGCAGGCTTTACCGACCTTATCGTTGTCGATGACGGAGGTGGCGAAAAATACGCAGAGTACTTCAGACGTGTTGAAGAGCTCGGCTGCACAGTCCTTATCCACGAGGTAAACCGGGGAAAAGGCGCCGCACTTAAGACAGCGTTTAGGTACTACGCAGAAAACCGCCCGAACTCCGTTGGCCTTGTCACAGCGGATGCAGACGGACAGCACCTGCCGAAGGATATAATGGCCGTTGCCGATAAGCTTTCCGAAACGCATAGCGTTGTAATCGGAGCTCGCGACTTCACAGAGCCCCACGTTCCTCCGAGAAGCAAGTTTGGCAATAACGTCACCTGCGGAGTTTTCAAAATATTCTTCGGTATGAAGATTGGAGATACACAGACGGGTCTTCGCGGAATTCCGACAGAATATGTAGGTGTCCTTGCACAAGCCGACGGCGACAGATACGAATACGAAACACATATGCTGTTTTTGATAAAGCAGAAGGAAATCCCGTTCACCGAGGTGAAAATTTCCACGGTCTACATCGACGAAAATAGCTCGTCCCACTTCCGCGTAATCCGTGACAGCATCAGAATCTACGATAGACTTATCCGATTCATACTTAGCTCACTTGCGTGCACTGTCGTTGATATAAGCGCGTTTTTCATATTCTTCGGACTCCTTAATTCGGTAGGCACACTTCATCTGCGTATAGGCGTGGCAGTCCTCGCTGCAAGACTTGTCTCCGCTATAGTAAACTACATAGCTAACCGAACCGTAGTGTTCCGCGGAAGAATAACCCTCCCGTCTACTCGAAAATATTTCTTATTAGCTTGCATAAGAGGCCTCATCTCTGCAGTTGTAGCTATACTTTTTGCAGGTGTCCTCAAACTTTCAATCCCGCTGATGCTTGTAATCAGGGCACTTGTTGAAATCATACTTTTCGCACCCAGCTTCAAGGAACAGCATAACAAGATATTCAGATAAAAATAAACTTTTTAATGAAAGGCTGAAATATGAATTTTCTCAACAGTTACGAGATTCCGATCCTCGACTTCATCGCAGAGCATTTTCATTGCGGATTTCTTGATACCGTCCTTCCGTATATCACCAGTATGGCTGATACGGGCTTAATTTGGATTATTACCGCTGTGGTAATGCTTTGCTTCCGCAAGACAAGAAAAGCGGGCTGCATGATGGGCCTCGCGCTTATTATGGGTCTTGTTGTTGGTAACCTCACACTCAAGCCCCTTATCGGACGAATCCGTCCCTATGAAGTGAATGAAGCGGTAAATCTTTTGATAAAGCCCCTTCACGATGCTTCTTTCCCCTCCGGACATACACTTGCATCCTTTGAAGGTGCAGGAGTTCTTATGCTCACACACAGAAAGACACTCGGTTACCCCGCGCTTGCACTTGCAATCATAATTGCATTCTCAAGATTGTACCTCTACGTGCACTATCCTATAGACGTGCTTGCAGGCATTGTTCTCGGACTTGCGTTTGCATTTGCATCATATAAAATCATCGGCGCAATTTACAGTGCAGTAGAGAAGAAAATTGCAGCCAAAAAGGCTTGATTGCCACACTTGGAGACCATATTTATGAATAAGAAAAAGGAAAGCACATTCAACTACGGCTTTTTCGTGTACGTTTTTGCACTTGTGTTCTTTGCGCTCTTTTCAATAGTGTACGTAAAGACACTCTTAAACGAATACGAAAGCTCCCAGCCCGACAGAATTGTTGAGGCAGAGATTGACAAAATGGTCTCTCTTGCCAAATCCGATTCGGTGTGGGCAGAGTACGACTTCCCAAAGATTGAGTATAGCGAATTTGATAGAGATACCGATCTTGCGGAAACTTACGCCGATATTTTGTCAAATAACGAAATCACGTATTCCTTAAAGCAGGGAGTACATTCTGATGACGGCGTTGTGTATAACGTAATCGGTGACGATACCGTTATCGCCGAGATTACACTTCGTGCTGTTGGAGAGCCGAAAACGAAGCTTGCAGTGTTCACGATTCAGAACTGGGAGCTTTCGTCCGTGGATATCATCGCAGAAGCCGTGGACTATAGAATCGACGCGCCGAGCGACTTCACAGTTACAGTAAACGGAATAACACTCGACGCGAGCCGTATTCTTGAAGATAATACTACCTCCGTGAGATATGGCGTATACGGCATCCACGGTACTCCGAACGTTGAAATTCGCGACTCTGAAGGTAACCTCGCCGAGTATAAGATCAACGGAAGCCTTATTAGAACAGTCTTCTACGATTATTCGCTCACACTTCCCGCAACTCTGGAGGTCATCGTAAACGGAGAGAAGAGCGTTGGCGAGACTCTTGACGACGGGAATATCCGCTATGATATCCGTATGCTCCAGAAGCCGAGCGTGGTTATCCGTGACCTGTACGGTAACACAGTAGATTACACAGGCGGAAATAAGCTCCCGCTCACCTATATCACGATCTACGCAACCGAGAGCCATATTGTCACAGTAGACGGCAGCGGAGTTCCAGAGACTGCTGTAACGCTCTCAGATAACCCCGATTACGAGCACTTCACAGAGTACGTTACAGGCCTTCCGAGACTTGCTACTTACGATATAGCTGTTCTTCGCGATGACGCAGATATTGTAATTCGCGATAATAATGGCGTTGTAGAGTACGATAAAACTCTCCATACCCTTGATCTTACAGTAGTCCTCTCCGATGCACCCGTGCCCGATTCCGTTGCCGCAGAGGTAAACGTGTTGAAGGTAGCCGAGGACTGGAGCCGCCTTATGTCGAAGGACCTCGCGGGAGATGCATACGGCTTCTATAACTACTCGCCAAATCTTATCCCCGGCTCGTACCTCTATGAGGTTGCACGTAAGTGGGTAAACAGTATCGATATCACGTTTACGAGCATCCATACACTGATGGATCCTCCGTTTACAAACGAAACTGTTCGTAACTTCACTTGGCTTACCGATAACTGCTTCTCAGTTGATATCAGCTTTGATAAGAATATGCTTCTCTCGAGCGGAATGCAGGTTACCGACTCAATGAACAGCCGCTTCCACTTCGTGAAGTACGATTCAACAAACGACTGGGTTGATAATCCCACTTGGAAACTCGTAAATATTAAGGAGATCGTCGAATAATGGATAACACATACAGAAGACCGACGCCTCCGCAGAATATGAGAAGGCGCCCCCCAAAAAAGAAAAACGTAGCCTCAGTAATATTAAGTATTTTTCTTAAGTTTTTACTCGTTCTCATCACAACCGTTGTTATAATCGCAGCAACACTGTTTGTTTCGCTCAAAATGATGTGCTCGGATTCATCCCCCGCGGCACAGAGAATGTTCGTTACAACGATACTTGAAACGGGACAGCTCAAATTCCTTGCATCCTGGTTTCTCTCACCCGAGGAGATCCAGGAAATCGTCAATACAAATTCGATGAAGGAGTTCAATGAAGAGGTTGACGATAGCCTCATCGAAATCGGAGGATCTGGAAGCGTCTCGATCGGCGGAGAGGGCGAGGTAGTAGAAGAGGATATACAGGTAATCGAAATATCCGGCTCCACGTTCTACGCGAATATGATAATTGTTAAGGACCCGTCTAGAGTAAGCCTTGCAACCATATACCCGTGGAGAGCAGAGGGCGCAACACTCGACCAGCTCGTCAATGACAGCGGAGCGATCGCCGGTATCAACGGTGGACTTTATAACTCCTACAATAATTCGGGCGGTATGCCGTATGGAGTTATTGTTTCGGGCGGCGAGATCCAGTATAATGAACCCCAGCAGTTCCCGGGACTTGTGCTCATCGGACTCACAAACGATAATATTCTTCAAATTATCGATATCTCAAAGATGTCGAAGAATGATGTCGTGCGCCTCGTTGAAGAAAAGGGAATCCGCGATGCCGTAACCTTCCAGGAAGAGAGCAGCGACGCGAATAACCACTTCGTGCAGCTTGTTATCAACGGCGAAGCAAGAGAGATGAGCGGTATGGGAAGCGGACTCAACCCCCGTACAGCAATCGGACAGAGAGCTGACGGAGCACTCCTCCTCCTCGTAACTGACGGACGCGGAAAGTCGGGCCACCTTGGAGCATCCGCATCCGACCTCATCAACGTTATGCTTGAATACGGAGCTGTAAATGCCGCAAACCTCGACGGAGGAAGCTCATCGTGTATGTACTACGACGGCGAGTACCTTATGACAAGCGTTACGTTCTACTACTCCAACGCATCTTGGAAACTCCCCGCAGCATTTGTTGTAAACTAAAAAATTATCCGACGGATTTTGTCCGTCGGATTTTTTTGTATGAATAAAATCACGCGATAGCCACCCGTCTTACAGGTGAATTCGTATTCTCTTATTGTAATGGTGCATCAGCCAAAAAGCAAAAACGAAGTGTAATGCAGACTTAAATTATGTTTTAAGTAGTTTTACCGTGAAGACCAATATCATCCATTAATTTATTCAGTTCGGCTGTTATATTCTTGTCAAGATTTCTATTGGCTTTTAATTCATTTTTTGCCATTGATGCAATTTTAGGATTCGCAAGCATAAACCAGCGGCGAACCTGCATAATCGGCATAAGAATTGGATATTTATCCAGGATTGGATAATAACGTCTTAGCCTGGAGAGTGGAACGAACATTCTTCCAAAGAGGTACCCGAGCTTTCCACCGTGTTTTTTTTGATTGACAGCAACTTTGTTTTGAGTGGACCCATAAACTCCGCCGGATATAATGTATTCCTGAACTTTTTTGGTTAATTCAGAGTGAGCCTCATTTCCAAACCAAACATTTGAGAGAGATCTTGCAACATTTGCAAATTGATCAAGGCCGTTATCAGAGAGTACTTTGTATCGCTTAGTTTCATCGAATTCCGAGAGCGAGTTTAGAATCCACAGATCGAGAAACGGACGAATGCCGCATCCTCCATTCTCAAAATGCTTTGCCATATGAGCTATGTGATAGAAATAGAAGAACGGATCGCTCATCTCCATCATATATGTGTGGCTTGGAACAGGTGATACGCTGTCCCATACATGCGAAAGTGCGTAGTTTGTTCCGTTGGCATACTCCTCTTCGATGAGGTCGAAGTGAAGCTCAATTCGAACATTTTGCGGAGTTATGAGGGTTACGTCATGCGCAGAGCGATCAGTTTCATTATATCCGAGTTTTTCTGATAAGTATTCGATAGCCGAGGATAAATCTTCCTTATTAACGAGAACGTCAATGTCACAGCTTGTTCTCATCCACGGCTCAGGGTAGAACTTGCGAATAACAGAGCCTTTTAGCGGAATAAATGGTATTTTAGCCTCCTCAAGGGCAGAACATAGCTTATTGTACTCATAATTCTGGCGTTCATATCTTAAAGCCGCCTTGAGTAGTATTTTTTCATATGCAACATTCTCTTCAGATAGTAGCCCGTTATTTTTTAACCCAAGAATAAAGAGATGAGTTACGTCGTGTTTTTTTGCTATGTTTATGTAGCTTTGAAAGAGTTCAGATGAGTATTCTGCGCGTTCTTCTGCAGTTAGAGGAACAGAGTTTATAGCGGAGCGCAGCAAACGAAAGAAAACAAGGTTAATATCCGTGCTCATATGATCCTCCTTTTAGTGAATAGTAAGAATTATACCCAATAAAAATATTATATCATAAAACAACATTTTTTTCAACTTGTAATTAGTTTAAGTAAAAAGAGATTTATCGTAAAGACCGAATTCGGGATGTTGAACAATCAAAGCCATACGGTAGAGTTTGCAAGGATACAATCATATCAAAAAAACAGCGAAGTGAATTTACTCCGCTGAACTTATATATTTTTACTTATTACTTCCTTTTGCAGACGATATGCTTTCGCAATAACAACAATGTACGCAATAAACAATGCTATCATAACAATAGAGCAAAATGACATTCCAACAATTCCACCAATATTTTCGGACATTGGATATAATGGTATTTCTCTTATTACTTTTGCGAAGATTGAAAAGTTCAACCAATTCAACAATAATATGACAACCATTATTACAGTAAATGCTGGGATGTGATATTTATTCCATTCTTGTTTTAATGTTGCACTTAAAAATCTTGTTTCTTCAATTTTATCAATAACGTAATCTCCTTTGAGTTCCATCAATGGCGGGGAGTATTTTTTTGTTATTCTATTATATTTTGACTCAATATAATGTATGTTAACTGTTTTTTCGGCTGGAGAAACAATTGAGAAAGATTTTTTGTGCATAAACGGAGTAAATGATTTATAACCTTTATCCAAACCTATTCCGTCATCATTATCAATAAAGTACATCAAAGGAGAAAAAATCCACTTTACAATGGTTAGAAATAATTTATGAAATAGATTTTGGGATTTGATTTTAAAATAATTTTCGGCTCGAAGATATTCAATATCGACATCTAAATTTTCGCAATCATCAAACTCAACAGTTAAGTCATCACAAAAATAATATGTCTTACCGTTGGTTGTTAATTTAAGATAATCAACAAATTCTTTATTTTCTATATGAAAATTAGTTTTCATAATCAACACTCCCAAAATGATTTAATTTATTATATCACACTCAACTCAAAAAGTAAATCGTTAAGTATAAATCTCCTTGCTTTGCACATACTAACAGAGCACCCAAAAAAACAAAAGGAGATTTATATATGAAAGCAACAGGAATAGTACGCCGCATCGACGACCTCGGACGTGTGGTTATCCCCAAGGAGATCCGCCGCACCATGCGCATCCGCGAGGGCGATCCGCTTGAGATCTATACCGACCGCGAGGGCGAGGTTATTTTCAAGAAGTATTCACCCATCGGAGAGCTCACTCAGTTTGCGTCACAGTACGCTGAGACGCTCAATAAGACGTGTGGCATATCAGTAGTCATCTGCGACCGTGATGCCGTTATAGCGTGCGCTGGCATCCCAAAGAGGGAATACAACGATCGCAAGATTACAGCGGAGGTCGAGCACATCATCGAAAACAGACAGCTGTACACGTCAGGAGAGGGTGATCAGATTAGCATCATTGACGGAGGCGCTGCAGTTTCCTGCCTTATGCCCATCATTACCGAAGGCGATATCACAGGCTGTGTTGCTTCTGTGCGTACCGCTGATAGTGACCGCGTAGCGAACGAGATTGAAGTAAAGCTTATTCAAACCGCCGCACTCTTCCTCGGAAGGCAGCTCGAATCATAAAAAATGCCACCCACAGGGTGGTTTTTTGTTTTTCTAAAATCCTGTTTTTGTAACGATGACTGTTGCGTAGTGTGGAAATACTTATGATATTTTTGTCGAATAATTACTTCAAATATTAAAAATTTATTTAAAATTCTTGAAAAAAAAGCAGATTTGTGGTATCATAGTGCATATAGTGTATTTATGACAATTTTCTAAAAAATTCGACTGAAGGAGGAAGTTATGAAACTAAATAACCTTCATGGTTTTGATAACATATGCAGTTATGTAAAATTCAAATTGAATGAATATTCAGGCGAAAAGAAAGACCTTGAAAGCCTCTTTAACTATATGTTTGATGAAACAGATAACATAATGGTTGAAACTTCCGACGGATATCGAATTAAGAAAACAACATACGGGGAATTTAAAAAATCAATCCTTGAAATTACCCCAACAGTTTGTGATATTCTTGCAGATGTGCCGACCGGAGAGATGATCGGTCTATATATGTCAAACTGTGTGGAGTGGATACAGATCTTTTGGGCAATACTCGCGTCGGGTTACACTCCACTACTTATGAATACAAGACTTTCTGACGAGGTGCTTGAGGGTATCCTTGTTGATTATTCAGTAAAGTGTGTTATTTCCGACGGAAAGATTTTTTCCGTAAAAACAGCACTCAAGGAAGAGATAATTCGCTTGTCGGATAAGCCATACACTTATCGTCCTTTCGGTGACGAAGTGGTCTTTATGTCATCCGGTACAACGAACGATATTAAGCTATGCGCATATAACGGTGAAAATTTCTTCTATCAAATATGCGACAGTGCCAACATACTTGAGCAGTGCTCTAAAATGGGCGAGCATTATGAGGGCGAACTCAAACACCTTGTATTGCTTCCGTTCTATCATGTGTTCGGTTTTATTGCGGTTTATCTTTGGTTCGGATTCTTCTCAAGAACTTTCGTTTTCCCGAAGGATTTAAGCCCGGATACTGTGCAGCGTACTGTAAAAAAACATAAGGTTACACATATTTTTGCAGTCCCGATGGTTTGGGAATCAATCTGCAAAATCGCAATGCGAAAAATCAAAGCTAAGGGCGAGAACACACTCCGGAACTTTAATCGCTCGTGTACTCTCGTGAATAGTCTTGGCAAATCCGGTGATCTTATAGCATCGCACTTGCTTGGAGAGGTGAGAGAGGCAATCTTTGGAGATAGCATAAGATTCCTTATCACCGGTGGCAGTAATATCAGCCCCGAAACAGTCCGATTCTTCAACGGAATAGGATATCATCTCGTAAACGGTTACGGAATGACAGAGATTGGAATTACCTCCTTTGAAAAGTCGAGAAAGCGTAAAGACGTTAATAAATGTTCAATCGGCGCACCGTTTGGGTATACCGAGTATGCACTTGACGAATGTAGCAGACTTCTTGTAAAAGGCAAAACGCGTGCAGCAAGAATTATGCAGAAGGGTAAAGTTACTCTAACAAATTACGACGAGTGGTTCAACACAGGCGACATTATGCGATATGTCGACGGAAGATATTACGCTGACGGCAGATCGGATGATTTGATCGTTTCCGAGAATGGAGACAATCTAAATCCAACCATCGCTGAAAGAGAGCTTAAGGTAAACGGTGTCGATTCAGTATGTATCTTTAACGGTAGGGACGGTGTTACACTGCTTCTTTCTGTTCCAGGAATCTATTCGAATACAGTGCTTAAGGCTATTTGCGGTGAAGTCGATGCGCGTCTTGTGCTCTCAAAGCTCAACAGCACGGTTAGTAAAATAATTCTGACACATGAGAAGCTGCTTCGCGACGGAGAAATCAAGTTAAGCCGCAAAAAGATTGCTCAAAGAGTTGAACAGGGCGAGATGTCAATGTTCAACCCCAGAAACATCGACGATCACGTTTGTGAGCTTATGAGTGGCCTTGAGAAAGATATCATATCCTGCTTTGCAGAGGCGCTTGGTAAGGATTCATCGCAAATCCAAAAAGATGCAGATTTCTTCCGTGATCTTGGCGGAACAAGCCTCGATTATTTCACGCTTCTCAAGATTATCGCAACCCGCATTGGAATCGATTTTTTAGCGGATGGAAACGCAAAATTCTCTACTGTAAAAGACTTTGCAGAGTACATAGAAAAGTATCAATCATCAATTTAAAAAGGATAGGGAATTATGGTAAAATCTTTGGATAAAAAATGGAAGGAATTCCTGTTTGCTTTTTCGGGATTCGGACCTAACTTTCTTATGATTCTTTTGGGAGCTTACTATACTGACGCTCTCAATCCTTCCGGACTTGAATCCGGTGAACAGTTCCAGGCAATCGTGCCGGGAGTTTGCTTTATTCTCCCTGCTATTTTCCCGATTCTCTTTACAATCGGCAAAATATTTGACGGTATCATAGATATCCCCTTTGCTCATATAACCGATACACTTTCCACAAGATGGGGAAGACGTAGACCTGCAATTGCGGTATGCCTTATTCCGATGATCGTAAGCTTTACTTGCTGCTGGATTCCGATTGGCGGAACTGAAAATCTTCTGCTCAATACTATCTGGTTCAGCGTGTCAAGCATTATATTCTTCGCATCGTACACAATGTGCCTGATCGCCTTTTACGGTTCGCTCTCAACAGTTTGTACCGACGAGCCGCAAAGACTCAGAGTGTCCGGCTATAAAGCATTCTTTGATACAATAACATATTGTGTTGCATACGCACTTGTTCCCGTTATCTTAACAGCGGCGAAGATTCAGATAGATACTCTCGTCTTTATCTGTATTCCCGGTATGCTTACAATGACCATCCCGCTGTTTATGATTAAGGATGGCGAGAAGTATGGTTATCCCGAAAAAATGGGTGTTGTTGAAGAAAAAACCACCATTGGTGAGAGCATTAGACTTACCTTCAAAAACCGCATTTTCCGCCGTTGGCTTCTTGTTAACAGCTGTACATTCTTTGGACTTCAGATGTTCCTCTCGTCAATGAACGGACTTATAATCGGCGGTATGGGTCTAAACGGGCTTCAGATGGCAATTCTAAATACATTTGCATTTGGTCCCGTACCCGTAATGCTTTATTTGTTCAATAAGTCGAAGGCGAAATTTGGAATCAGAGCTACATACCAGAGCTGCCTTATCGTGTTCGCTATCGCAATCATGTCGTTCTTCGTAGGCTCCAGATACATCCTCGGAGAAGGTAATATTACATTAAAGCTTGTCATAGGCATTATCGGAGGAATTTGCGGAAGCTGGTCAATCGGAGCATTCTTTATGATGCCGTACCTCGCACCCGCACAGATCTCCAGCGTAGAAGAAAAGCTCACAGGCAAGAACCACTCAGCTATGTACTTTGCAGGAAATGCTGTTGTGTCAAGTATTGTAGGTGCAATTTCCGGTAACCTCATATACGAATATCTCAAGAACGTGTTCATTGCAAAAGACAAGGGATTTGTTTGGGCAGAAGCTGCAGACGGTTTTAGCGCACCTGAGGTAGCTTACAGAAGCCTCTTTGGTGTTCCCGGTACAGAAGAACAGGTTGCATCGTCTGTATTCAACTTTGGAAACCTCATAGTTCCGTTTATTGTGGTAGCAACATGTGTTCTTGGATTCATCGTTGCGTTCAAGCTCCCGCGCGACTTTACACACGACGTTCTTGTGAAGGAATTTGTTAAAATGGATCCCACAATAGATGTAAGCGCAGCTAACCTCGAAGAAGAGAAGGAAGAGCGCGGTGAAATCATCTTTGTTCAGATTGGTCTTACAATTCTTTCCGGATTTATTTTCGGCTTCATCTGGAGTGGCGTCCTTATGAACTCAGTCAAGTCTTTTAGCTCCAAATTCAAAATGGCGCTCCCGTATATTTGTTCTTGTTGCATCCCGTTCGGAGCAATATTCTTTAATCTTAAACTTAGAAAGATTATTCTTGAAGAAGCTGCGGCGTGCAGAGCGAACGTTAAGATCAGTAAGATCGCAATAATCCTCTCCTCACTCGTGCTCCCGATACTCCCCATAAATCTTGTTTCACTCTCACTTCTCCAGAACGGAGTAAATAAACTTTATGCCGCAAGAGGCGATTGATTATGTTCTTTATTTTCAACTGGTTTGTTAAAATAACCGGATTTCTGCCGCAACTCTTCATGTTTAGAACGAAGGTTCATTATGAGAACAAATCCGTGCAAAGTACCCGTGTAAAGGGAAAAGCAATAGTCGTGTCAAATCATCACTCTCTGATGGATTTTGGGGTGTTGATGTTTGTGTTTTGGAGAAGAACCTTGCGCTGTGCAGTGGCTGAGGTTATGTATAACAAGAACTTTCTTTTGACATTTCTTATGCGAGCTCTCGGATGCATCAAGATTGATCGCGATTCCCACGATTTTTCATTTATCTCGAAGATGAAAAAAATCCTTGATAAAGGCGGAGTCGTTGAAATATACCCTGAATCTAGACTTCCTGACCCTGGTGATGAGCTTCCTCTCGAATTCAAG
>JAEIGA010011392.1_pt1 | contig 13502 bp, 4 predicted proteins | sample 9270691 | NCBI WGS metagenome assembly JAEIGA01 (sample SAMN17057246, study PRJNA624740) | gut metagenome | biome: biome; isolation source: fecal sample | host: Bos grunniens | place: China: Xizang | collected 2019
TTTGACTCTATCCCCATCCACATAGAGGGTGGAGTAGTGAACGGCTATTGGGATAAAAGTCGTCACACAGACAGTGACTGGGTAGATATTACACGCAACCTTTCTACTCACAAATATATGCTCGTCAAGGGAGAACATGTACTCTTTTTTATGGATAAGCAACGTCTTACAGCCAATAATTGTTGCCGTAATACAATAAGCGATGCTATCGGATGGTGGGATAATATGGCTGTGTGGCAGCAAGAGCTTATGGGACTCGAGGATTACAAACCTTCGCGTTTTAATAATAAATTGTGTGCAGTTACCACTACCAGTGGTTATCAATCGGCAGGAAATTACAGTACAAATTATGTAGAATCCTATATAACCAACCTTCTTCCCTATAATAATGTGATGTCCGGAAGCGACAATGTATGGGGGCCTGCTCACGAGAATGGCCATGTTCATCAAGGGGCGATAAATATGATTGCCTGTTCCGAGGTTAGCAACAACCTATTCTCTAATCGTACCCTTTATGGGCTTGGGAAATATATGTCACGCGGAGCTAAAATTTCTGAAATAGCCGATGCATTTGCGAATAATATAGCATGGCCTTTACGTGATGGAGGTCTCACATTGCGTATGTATTGGCAGTTGTATTTATACTATCATGTTGCAGGTAATAATCCTCAATTCTATCCTAACCTCTTTAAGCTCTTGCGCGAGGATCCGTTGAAAAAGACTGCCGGAGGAACTATTAATTATGGCCGAAAAGACCTTTTGCATTTTGTAAAAAAATGTTGCGAAGCATCGGGAGAGAATATGACCGACTTTTTCGAGGCATGGGGATTCTTTGTTCCAATGACAAGAGTGCAGTTTGACGACTATGGAACATATACTCTTACATCCAATAAAAGCATGATAGAAGATGCGAAAGAAGAGATTGCAAAATATCCCAAACGTGCCGGAGCTATACAATTTATCGAGGATAGAATATTATCCGTGCCACGTACCGATGGAGTAGAGGGAAATAAACTTAGTAACGGCGTAGCAGTTGGAGAGGCCGGTGATGTAGGACATTTTACAGCTTTCGCTCCCGATTCGATGAATATTGTTCCCCATGGATACGTATATACAAAAGCTGGAAAGAATATAGTAGTTTCCAAAGGAGCAGGTGCTGTAGGCTTTAAAGTATACGACGCAGACAGCGTACTTCTCACCTTTAGTAATAGTTATACTATTAATCTTACCGACGAAATTGTTTCAAATGTGTCCTTCATTACAGCAGTTTCGGCCAACGGTGCCGAGGTAGTCATAAGGTCAAAAAGCGAGGGTACCGAAGAGGAACAGCTCGAGGCTCTCAACGATGCTCTTGTATCGGCACAAAGTATATTAAGCCTAAAGGATACAGGTAATAAATATGTAGGCTATTACTACGAGAGTGCGCTCTTGCAATTAATTTCTTTAACCGATAATGCCCGCGCTTCTATCGATAATAAAGACCAGAGTGTGCATACATACGGTCAGTGGGCTATACTTATCGACGAAGAGATTAATTCTATATTAGCGCAGAGTGATGATGTGAAAGTAAAAATACAGTCGGGTAATTCCTATAAATTGGAGAATATAAAATACCCCAAATACACAATGTATTACAGTTCAGGTTCGCTTGTGTGCAAGGCCGGAACAGTTAATCCCAATTTGCGCAGTTTCACATTTACAGCAACAAACAAGAAAAATGAATTTTACATCAGTTGTAATGGATATTATATAAGCAATGTGGCAACAAGTACATTGACCCCAATTAAGGCAACATCTAAAAGTTCGGCTGTAAAGTTCACAGTAGAAAATATTGCCGATGCAAAATATTCTATTTACAAGAGTGGAGATAAAAATCTCTCACTGCATTGCGATGCATCGAAGAATGTGGTAGGCTGGAGCTCTTCGGCCGATGCTTCACATTGGATTATAGTTGCTGTAGACCAGATAAAAGAGACTGCCGATGCCGATTCACTCAATAGTCTTATAGACGAGGCAACATCCATATACAACCTTATAGTCGATACTAAAAACACAGATACAATAATCTTTAACGAAGGTATTGAGGTTACAAGTGAGACTCTTGTGGCAGATGTAGAGAATATGATGGCAAAGGTTGCAGTTTCTCAGAATGTAATTTCAAAGAAATACTACGAGCAGTGTCCGGCACTCATCAAGGAGCTTGCTTCCATAATAACCAAAGTAAAGTCTGGTTACACAATCTCTACCGGAATTGACGGGGTTGTCTGCGACGAGAAGAATACTGTCGTATATGATATTCGCGGCCGCAAGATAAAGAATATAACCTCTCCTGGTATTTATATTATAAACGGTAAAAAAGTATATATAAAATAATAAACAAGATGAAAAAAGTACTGAATTTAATTTTTTTGCTGTTTGCATCGATAGTAGTTATGCAAGCACAAGAGTTTCCTGAAGATGGTGCTGTTTACCGTCTTACCAATACTGTAAAAGATAATGCTGTGTTGGTAGAGGATTATTTGACCGACAAACTTGTTGGTGGTGCAAAATCTTCTCTTTGTAACGACTTATGGAAGTTTACAAAGTGTGAAGGTGGTTGGAACATACAAAATATATTGACCGAACGATATATTAAGAATGAAACAGGCTTCGAGGTTCTTTTTGTTACAGATACAGTTCCCGGAATATTCAATGTAAAGAGAAATACCAATTTTTCCGAGAAGTATTATGTTATCATGAATGAGACCAATGAGTCTAAATGTATTCATTGTGCATCGGGTAGCAGAATAGTACCTTATGTACCCGCAAAAACTAAAATGGAGGGTACCGAGTGGACATTTGAAAAAGTAACTGTTTCTGATGAAGTTGTTGCTGCAGCCCGCAAAAAGGTTAATCAATTCTCTCAGGTGTATAAAAATCAGGCACGTGTGGCTGAGATTTATTTGAGTCACTTCGAAGACGAAACTTGTACAGTTCTTAAAAGCGAGTATCAGTCTATGAGTGACGAAGAACTTGCAGCCTCTATGGATAGCTGTGGTGACGACCTTATTGCTGTTGCATTAAAAATAAAGAACAACACATGGGCCGAGCGCGAGAAAGAGTATCGTGTAAGCACATACGCTTCTTATAGTGACCCTGATTATTGGGCTGATAAACTTCTTACTTTTGCCTATTCATGGCTTAATAACCCCACAGGAATCTGTGCTTCCGGTGGTGATGTTCTTTATGTGTTTGTTGGTGAAGAACCAAAAAATGGAGCTACACTCGAAATTGATGCTGTCATTGAAAATAATTCCAAGGGCACACGTACACCTCTTAAAAAAGGTATGAATATTATTCCTGTAACAGGAAAAGACCTTTCATATTTCATTGTCTATACAGCCGACACAAAGAAAGATAACGTTATTGCCGATTTTGACCCTATTCCCATCCATATAGAGGGTGGTTATGTGAACTGTTATTGGGACAAAAACCGTCACACAGATGAAGATTGGGTTGATATTACCCGCAATCATGCGAAACATAAATACATATTCGTTAAAGGCGATAATATAATGTATTTTATGAATCGCGAACTTATAATTTCTGATAATATATGCCCCAATACCATCAGCGATGCTATTGGTTGGTGGGACAATATGGTACAGTGGCAACAAGAGATTATGGGACTCGAGGATGTTCGTCCTTCGCGTTTCAACAACCGCCTTTGTGCAGTATCTTATGCCGGTGATGGTCTTATGTCTGCATCTTGGCATCAGACAAACTATGTAGAAACATGTTTGTTCGAAGTTCTTCCCTATAAAAAAGTGATGGAGAAGAGTGGTTTTTGTTGGGGACCATCTCACGAGGTTGGTCACGTTCACCAGGGTGCCATAAATATGATAGGCTGTAGTGAGGCAAGTAATAATCTATTCTCTAACCTAAGCGTATATAAATTAGGTAAATATGTTACAAGCGGTGATGCTGTTGTAAAGAATATGGCAGATTATTATATGAATAAAACACCATGGTCTTTGCAAGATATTGGTGCCAAGATGCGTATGTATTGGCAACTTTACCTTTACTACCATGTGGCTGGAAACAATCCTCAATTTTATCCCACACTCTTTAAATTATTGCGCGAGGATCCTATGAAAAAAACAGCCGGTGGTACAACTAATTTTGGTAGAAATGACCTGTTGCATTTTGCTCAGAAATGTTGCGAGGCTGCCGGCGAGGATCTTACAAGTTTCTTCGAGGCATGGGGATTCTTCCATCCTATGAATAAAGCTGAAATTGGCGACTATGGCAACTATGTAATATCTTCAACATCTACCATGATAAAAGATGCCAAGAAGAAGATGGCAAAATATCCCAAGAAGGCAGCCGTGGAATTTATCGAAGACCGTGCAGCGCCTTCATTGCGCACCGATGGTGGCGAGGGTTATAAACTCGATTATGTTCCCGGTAAATGTGCTGAAATAGGACAATATACAGCCTATACTTCTGATTCTATCGATATAATAGCAAGCGATTACATTTATACAAAGTCCGGAAATAAATTTACATTCTCGGGCGGTAAAAATGCAGTCGGATTCAAAATATATGATGCTGACAGCACACTTATCACATTTACAAACTTCCACAATATAGAGCTTTCAAATGAAATTATATCTAATGATAATTTAATAATTGTAGCAGTATCGGCCAATGGTACCGAGGTTACAGTAAACGACAAAAGAGACGGTACCGAGGAACAGCAGTTAGAGGCATTAAACGATGCACTAGCCAATGCCGAGGTAATTCTCTCTTACAGTGATAATACAGGTAAAAAAGTTGGTTACTACTACGAGAGTGCTCTTGTTAAGCTAGCTTCTTTAGTAAATGATGTTAAGTCTGTTATCAATAATAAAGACCAAAGTGTGAACACATACGGCGAGTGGGCCAAGATTATCGATAAAGAGATTATATATCTGAACACTGCAGAATATACACGTGTACAAATATATTCGGGTAATGTGTACAAATTGACCAATGTAAACTATAAAAATTATTCTATGTATTACGAAACATCGGGTTACATAACTTGTAAGACCGGTACAACTAATCCCAAGTCTCGTCAGTTTACTTTCACATCTACAGGAAATAAAAATGAATTTTATATTTCGGTAAACGGAAAATATATAGACTATATAGGACGAAGCAGACAAGCAAAAGCAACTACCACTAAAAAGTCCGATGCTCTTAAGTTTACTGTAGGCGAGCATGGAATTGCTAATATATATATGTACAAAACAGGTGATACAGACCTGGGATTACATTGTGACCAATATAAAAATGTTGTAGGTTGGAACCACACAGAGAAGCCTACATTGTGGAATGTAGTTTGTGTGACACAGAATAAAGAGAAAGCCGATGAAAAGTCACTTCAAGGTCTTATAAGCGAAGCTGTATCTATTCACGACCTTATAGTCGATACTTTGAACAACGAGGCTACCACATTTTACGATTGGGTAGAGGTTACAAGCGAGACTCTTGCCACCGACGTAGATTCTATGATGGCTCTTGTTGCACTTTCTCAAGATGCTATTGCTAATAAACAATACGAAAAATATCCTGCGTTTATAGATAACCTTACATCTATAATAGCCAAGGTTCAGGCAGGTTACACAATCCCTACAGGTATAAACGGTGTTATTTCCGACGAGGAAGATGCTGTTATTTACGATTCTCGTGGTCGCAAGGTTAATAAAATAACCTCTCCGGGAATATATATAATCGATGGTAAAAAAATGTATATAAGTAAGTAAAATGAAAAAATTATCAATTTTATTTTTATTAGTTCTTGTGTCTGTACTTTTTGTGCAGGCACAGAAGTTTCCACAAGATGGCGCTGTTTATCGTATTACAAATACTGTAAGAAATAATGCTGTTCTTGTCGAGAATTATTTGACTAATGAACTTAACGGCGGTGATGAAAATCCGCTGTTCAACGACCTGTGGAAGTTTACAAAGAGTGGCGAAGGTTGGAATATACAAAACCTGCTGACTGAACGCTATGTACAGATTCAAACAAGCAACAGTAAACTTTATCGCACAGGTGAAACTCCCGCAATATTCTATGTGGTAAAAAACAATTCTTTCAGCAAAGAGTGTTACAATATTGTAAACGAAAATGGTGGAAGATGGGGTATACATTGCGAAAAAGATAATGATGTGGTACCCTGGTACTCTTCAACAGAAAATTGGGACGGCTCGGAGTGGACATATAAAAAAATAGATAATATTTCCGACGAAGAGCTTGATGCTGCGCGTAAAAAAATAGAGCAATTCAGCGATGTTTATAACAATCAAGAGCGTGTAGAGAGAATTTATCTCAGTCATTTCGAGGACGAGGCTTGTACGGTTCTCAAAAGCGAATATCAGTCTATGAGCGACGAAGAGCTTGCTGCATCATTGGATAGTTGCGGAAGCGAACTTATTGCTATTGCACAGAAAATAAAAAACAATTCTTGGGCCAAACGCGAGAAAGAGTTTCGTGTAGCTACATATGCTCCTTATGCTAACCCCGACCATTGGGGCGAAATTCTAAAAACAAAGTATTATTCGTGGCTCAATAACCCCACAGGTATATGCGCAACAAGTGGCGATGTGCTTTATGTATTTGTCGGCAAAGAGCCTAAAGATGGCGCTACACTTGAGCTTGACCCTATTGTGAATACAGACTCCAAAGGTAACCGTATTAAACTTAATAAGGGTCTTAATATTATCCCCGTAAATGGTAAGGATTACACCTATTTTATTATCTACACAGCCGATACAAGAAAAGAGCATGTTCTTGCCGACTTTGACTCAATCCCCATCCACATAGAGGGTGGTTATGTGAACGGTTATTGGGACAAAAGCCGTCACACAGACGAAGATTGGGTAGATATTACCCGTAACCATGCTAAACATAAATATATGTTTGTCAAAGGTGACAATATGATGTATTTTATGAATCGCAAGGTAATGATATCAAATGATGTTTGTCCGTATACAATAACCGATGCTATTGGTTGGTGGGATAATATGGTAAAATGGCAACAAGGGATTATGGGACTCGAGGATTATAAGCCTTCGCGTTTCAATAACCGTCTTTGCGCAATTTCTTACGAGGGTGACGGACTTATGTCAGCAACCAACCACGTTACAAGCTATGTCGAAACTTGTCTGCACGACGTACTTGCAATAGAAGATATTTGGGAAGAGAGCGGTCACTGTTGGGGGCCTTCTCACGAGGTAGGTCACGTTCACCAGGGTGCAATAAACATGATTGGTTGTACCGAGACCAGCAACAACCTTTTCTCAAATATAGTAGTATTTAATTTGGGTAAATTCGTCACATGGGGCGACGGCGTTAAAAATATGGCAGGTTATTACGAGGATGCTGTTGCATGGTCGTTGCAAGACATAGGTATTAAGATGCGTATGTATTTCCAACTTTACCTCTACTATCATGTATGTGGACACGACACTCAGTTTTATCCCAAATTGTTCAAGTTATTGCGCGAAGATCCTATGAAAAAATCATCTGGCGGTACAACTAATTTTGGTCGATACGACCTTTTGCATTTTGCTCAGAAATGTTGTGAGGCTGCCGGCGAGGATCTTACAAAATTCTTCGAAGCGTGGGGATTCTTCTATGCAATGAACAAGGATGAAGTTAGTGATTATGGTGATTACATAATTTCTTCAACATCAAGCATGATAAAAGACGCTAAAAAAGCAATGGCAAAATATCCCAAGAAAGCTGCTGCCATAGAGTTTATAGAGGACCGTGCAGCACCTTCACTGCGTACCGATGGTGGCGAGGGCTACAAACTCGAGTATGTTGCCGGTAAGTTCGGAGAAATGGGACAATATACAGCCTATTCAAAAGACTCTATAGATATTACCGCAAGTGGTTATGTTTATACAAAATCGGATAACAAATATACAATGTCTAAGGGTAAGAATGCTGTAGGTTTCAAGATTTACAACAGTGACAGCACACTTCTTACATTTACAAACTTCCACTCAATTGAACTTTCTAGTGAAATTGCCGAAAAAGATATTTATATTGTTGCAGTGTCGGCAAACGGCACAGAAGTCCCTGTTATTGATAAAAAAGATGGTACCGAAGAGGAACAGTTCGAGGCATTGAACGATGTATTGGCAACAGCCGAAACTGTTCTAAACCTTAAGGATAATGGCAGTAAAAATGTAGGATATTACTTCGAAAGTGCTCTTGTTACACTTGCCTCAATTGTAGAGGACGTTAAGGCTGTCATTGAAAATAAGGACCAGAGTGTTCACACATACGGCGAGTGGGCCAAGATTATCGATGACGAGATTTTTAACTTGAGGGAAAATAAAAATACTCGTGTACAGATACATTCGGGTAATATTTACAAACTGACCAATGTAGAATATACAAAGTATACAATGTATTACGAAAATTCAGGTAAAATTTCGAGTAAGTCAGGTACAACTAATCCCAAGTCTCGTCAGTTTACTTTCATATCTACAGGAAAAGAAAATGAGTTTTATATCTCTTCTAACGGAAAATATATAAACTTTATCGGAAGAAGCGAGCAAGCAACAGCAACTACCACTAAAAAGTCCGAGGCTATTAAGTTCACTGTTGGCGATAATGGAATGGGACAATTCTATATCTACAAGACCGGAGACACAGACTTAGGCTTGCATAGTGCAAAATCTCAATCTTACAAGGTTGTAGGCTGGAACCATACAGATTCTCCCTCATTGTGGACTCTATTCTGTGTTACACAGAATAAGGAAAAAGCCGATGAAAAAGCTCTTCAGGAACTTATAAGCGAAGCTGTTTCTATTCACGACCTTATAGTCGATACTTTAAATACCGACGCTACAACTTTCTACGATTGGGTAGAGGTTACAAGCGAGACTCTTGTAGCTGATGTTGATTCTATGATGGCTCTTGTCACACTCTCTCAGGATGCTATTGCTAATAAACAGTACGAAAAGTATCCTGCGTTTATAGATAACCTTACATCTATAATAGCCAAAGTTCAGGCAGGTTACACAATCCCCACAGGCATCAACGGTGTTATTTCCGACGAGGAAGATGCTGTTATTTACGATGCTCGTGGTCGCAGGGTTAATAAAATAACCTCTCCGGGAATATATATAATCGATGGTAAAAAAATGTATATAAGTAAGTAAAATGAAGAAAATATTAGTTTCATTTTTATTGGTTCTTGTGTCTGTACTTTTTGTGCAGGCACAGGAATTTCCACAAGATGGCTCAGTTTATCGTTTGGTAAACACATATAGGGAAAATGCAATGTTGGCCGAGGATTATGGCCTTAATGAATTATATTGTATGCCAAAACAAGATGGCGATTGCCGTCAGTTGTGGAAATTTATCAAAAGTGGTGACGGATGGAATATACAGAATATTTTTACCGGTCGCTATGTGCAGAATGAAGAAGACAATGACAAAAGATTTTCAACAGCCGAAATTCCCGCAATTTTATATGTATCGCGAAATAACGGCTTCACCATAGAGTGTTACAATATAGTAAACACTCCCGGAGCCCGATGGGGAATACATTGTGCAGGCGATTACAATGTTGTTCCCTGGCACTCGGCAGTAGATAGGTTCGAGGGCTCGGAGTGGACATACGAGAAGGTTGAAATTTCCGATGAAGAGATTGTTGCTGCACGTGCAAAATACAACATATTCAATGATGTCAGAAGTAATAAGGATAGTGTAGATGTTCTTTTGTCAAAGTATTTCGAGGATGAATCTTGTTCTAAGCTCAAGAGTGAATATCAGTCGATGAGTGACGATGAACTTAAAGATGCCTTAAAAATTTGCGGTGACGTTGTTACAAATATAGCTCTAAAAGTTAAAAACAACACATGGGCACCACGCGAAGAGGAGTTCCGCGTACATACTTACGAGCCTTATAGTAACCCCGACCATTGGACAAGTATCCTCAAGATAAGCCCCTATTCTTTCCTGAACAACCCCACGGGAATTTGCGGAAGCGACGGCGACATTCTCTATATTTTTGTTGGCAAAGAGCCTAAAGATGGCTCTATACTGCAATTGGATGCTGTTACAGGAAACAGTCCTTTCGGCGTGAAAACAGAACTGAAAAAGGGATTGAATATGATACCCGTTGTTCGCAACGATCTTACTTTCTTTATAAACTATGTTGCCGACACAAGAAAAGACCATGTTCTTGCCGATTTTGACTCTATCCCCATACATATAGAGGGTGGTTATGTTAATGGTTATTGGGACAAGAGCCGTCACAATGACGAAGATTGGGTGGACATTACCCGCAACCACGCCAAGCACAGATATATGTATGTAAAAGGCGAGCGTGAGGCCTTTTTCATGGAACTCGAATATATGATAAAGGACAACTGTTGCTCCGACAGCATCAGCGATGCAATAGGCTGGTGGGACAATATGGTAAGATGGCAGCACGAAATAATGGGATTAGAAGAGTATTATCCTTCGCGTTTCAACAACCGACTATGTGCTGTTTCTATTACCGATGGCTTCCAGGCAGCAGGAGCTTACGAAACTTTCCATGTTCGTACAATTCTTACAAACATCCTCCCATTTAGAAACGCAATGAAAAACAGCGACAATGCGTGGGGACCTTCACATGAGAATGGTCACATACATCAGGCTGCCATAAACATGATTCGTTGCGGCGAGGTTAGTAACAACCTCTTCTCGAACGTCGTAACCTATAAGCTTGGTAAGTTTGTCACATGGGGAACACCAAACTCGGATATTGTCAAGGATTTTGAGAACAATGTACCTTGGACTCTTCGTAACATAGGTATAATGATGCGTATGTATTTCCAGCTCTATCTTTACTATCATGCAGCCGGAAATAATCCCGAATTTTACCCTAATCTATTCAAACTTCTTCGCAAAGATCCGCTTGAAAAAGCATCTGGCGAGGAGACATCAAACAGCGGACGTAAGGATCTTTTAAAATTTGCCGAAAAGTGTTGCGAGGCTGCAGGTGAAGATTTGACAGATTTCTTCGAGGCTCATGGTTTCTTTATTCCTATGAAGAATGTTACTATTGGTGATTATGGTTCTTATACTATAAACTCAACAGAGCGCATGATTAGTGATACTAAGAAAAAAATGGCAAAATATACCAAACGTGCCGGAGCTGTTCAGTTTATAGAAGATAGAATAAACCCTGTTCGTACCGATGGTGGCGAGGGATTGAAACTCGAATATACTCCCGGTAAATATGGCGATGTTGGTCAATATACAGCTTTTGCTCCCGATTCTTTGGGAGTAGTTGCCGATGGCTATGTTTACAGTAAGGCCGGTAAGAATATAACAATTTCAAAGGGTAGTGGAGCAGTAGGCTTTAAAGTATACTCTTCGAGTGACTCTACACTTCTCACCTTCTCTAATTTTTACAAAATAGAGCTTGCCGATAAGATGGTTGCAGATGAAATTTATATTACAGCAGTTTCGGCAAATGGCACTGAGGTTGTTATAAAATCAAAGAACGAGGGTAATGAGGAGCAACAGCTTGAATCTCTTAACGAGACACTCACATTGTCCCAGTCTATATTGCAATTTAAAGATGAAGGCAATAGAAATGTAGGTTATTATTACGAGAGTGCGCTTTTACAACTTATGTCTCTAATAGACGGTGCAAATGCTGCCATAGAGAATAAGGATCAAAGTGTGCACACTTATGGCGAATGGGCTACATTGATAGATAATGAAATTTCAAGAGTAGTTTCCGATAGCGATAATAACAGAGTGAAAATACAATCGGGAAACGTTTACAAGCTCTACAGTGTGAATTTTCCTAATTACACTATGTATTACAATAACGGTAATATAGTTTGTAAGTCTGGAACAGCTTCTCCAAAATCGCGCAATTTTACGCTTTTATCCACCGGAAAAGAGAATGAGTATTATATATATTCAAATGGTAAATATATAAACTTCTTACAGAAAGATAGCAAAGTAACAGTAACAGCTACTAATAAATCCGAGGCTGTTAAAATAACTGTCGGCGAGAGTAATTTTGCCGAATACTATTTACACAAGAGTGGCGATAATTCAGCAGCTCTTCATTGTACTTATGGGTATGAAGTTTATGGATGGAACTACGATGATAAAAAATCTATATGGAGTCTATACTGTGTGACACAGAATAAAGAGAGTGCCGATGAAAAAGCTCTTCGAGAACTTATAATAGAAGCTGTCTCTATTCACGACCTTATAGTCGATACTTTGAACACCGAAATTACCACATTTTACGATTGGGTAGAGGTTACAAGTGAAACTCTAGCTGCGGACGTTGATTCTATGATGACTTTGGTCAATAATTCTCAAAATGTAATATCCGAAAAGTATTACGAGCAGTGTCCTGCATTGATAGATAAACTTACAGCTATAATCACAGCCGTTAAGGCAGGTTACACAATCCCCACAGGTATCAACGGTGTTATTTCCGACGAGGAAGATGCTGTTATTTACGATTCTCGTGGTTGCAAGGTTAAGAACATAAGTTCGTCCGGTGTATATATTATAAACGGCAAAAAAACGTATGTAAAATAGTTTAATGGTAAAATACCGTATGGACATTCTATGCGGTATTTTATTTTAATTGTAATAGTATTATGAAATTTCTAAAGGTATTAATAACAGGTCTGTTTTTTACAACAATAGTAACATCTTGTGCAGATAATAGTACTACCGATAAGTGCGACAAGAACAGTGTCATCGAGACTATAATGGCGCGTCGCAGTATACGCAAATATAAGCCCGAAACTGTGGACCGCGAAACTATGAAAAAAATCCTTGAGTGTGGTATTAATGCTCCCAACGGACAGAATAAGCAGTCGTGGGAGGTGCGTGTAGTGGACAATCCTGCCACTATGGAAGAGATTAAGGCTATTATGGCTGCCGCCTATCCCGAGGAGGATTCAAAAAGGGTTACCGAATGTTTCCGCGGTGCTCCGGTAATGACATTTATCGCCCGCGACCTGTCGTACGATTTTTCGGCTTACGATTGTGGTCTTTTGGCCGAAAATATGATGCTTGCAGCAACGTCGCTGGGGGTAGGTTCCATCTGTTTGGGTAGCCCTGTACGCTTTATAAACGAAAATACCGCGTGTGCGCCTATTCTTGAGAAATTGGGATTCAGCGAGGGGTATAAACTTGCTCTTTGTGTAGGATTCGGTTACGCCGATGAAGCTCCCGATGCTAAGCCTCGAAAATGGGAAAAGGTGAAATTTATCGACTGATTGTAGTTTATTATTATGTACAAGGCTGATAATAATCGTTACACGACGATGGAGTATCGTCGCTGCGGCCGGTCGGGGGTGCTGTTACCTGCAATTTCTCTCGGATTTTGGCATAATTTCGGCAGTGTTACACCCGAGGAGCAGAGTCGCGCCATTGTGCGTGCAGCCTTCGATGCAGGTGTCACACATTTTGACCTTGCAAA
>JAEIGA010011393.1_pt1 | contig 13502 bp, 12 predicted proteins | sample 9270691 | NCBI WGS metagenome assembly JAEIGA01 (sample SAMN17057246, study PRJNA624740) | gut metagenome | biome: biome; isolation source: fecal sample | host: Bos grunniens | place: China: Xizang | collected 2019
AGACCAAACCGATAATCGTACCACCCGGCATACCGTCAAAAACCTTAGGGAGAACAGCAAACATAAGGCCCGGACCTTTACCCATTTCCTCACCCGAGGCGGTAACAGCAGGAACAATCATAAGTCCAGCTAAAAATGCGATACCGGTATCAAAGATTTCAATATTATGTACCGAGGATTCAGCGTTGACATCCTTTTTCATATATGAGCCGTAGGTTATCATAATACCCATAGCCAAGGACATTGAATAGAAAAGCTGACCCATAGCAGCAAGAATCGTGGTAGCCTTGAACTTTGAAAAATCGGGGATAAGGTAGTATTTAACACCCTCTAAAGCACCCGGCTGGCAAAGAACGTAGGCAGTAACGCCCACAATCATTACGACCAGCAACGGCATCATAATTTTACTTACACGCTCAACACCCTTTTCAACACCGAGCAGTACAATGACTGCAGTTAATCCTAAGAAAATCAAGAACCAACCGATAGTTTGCCAGGTGCTTGAAATAAAGTTGACGAAATAGCTGCCATCAGCTGCAGAATGACTTTTACCGGTGGCAAAAACGGCAATGTATTTGGCAACCCAACCGCCGATAACACAGTAATAGGGAAGAATAATAATCGGAACGATGGAAGCTAAAATGCCGATAAAGGAAAAACGCTTGTTTAACTTTTTAAAGGCGCCGATAGCACTTAAGCCGGTTTTACGGCCGATTAGAATTTCGGCAGCCATTAAAGCGAAGCCGAAGGAAAGCGCCAAGATTATGTAAACCAGAAGGAAGATACCGCCACCGTATTGTGCAGCAAGATAAGGGAAGCGCCAAATGTTGCCCAAGCCAACAGCCGAGCCTGCTGCAGCTAAAACAAAACCGATTTTACCGGTAAAGTTGCCTCTTTTTTCAACTAAAGTATTTTCGCCCATAAATTACCTCTCGAAATTCAAGTCTTTTTGAAGAATTTAATATAACACGTTATATTATAATGATTGTAGTTAGACGAAACGCTCTAAAGGCGTTTCGACAAGCCACTTTTCAAGTGGCTTTAGCAAAATTAAATTGCAATTTAATTTTGCGCGACACTCATTTCAATGAAAAAGGACAAATTTTAATAAAAATTTGTCGCAAAATCAAAGATTTTGTGGCGAAACAGGATTGTTTCGCTTAACCTATTTTATTATTACATAAAACGGGGAAAATTACAAGGATAAATTTTCTTTATGCGGCATAAACACCTACGCGGTGTTTTGACTGCTTCGACGAACCCGAGGCTTCTCAACCCCCTCATACCTTCAAAATCAAAAAGCACCTACCCGATTGGGTAGGTGCTTTTTAATGGCGGAGAAAGAGGGATTCGAACCCTCGAACCACTTTTAATGGTTACACGATTTCCAATCGTGCGCGCTCGACCAACTACGCGATTTCTCCATGGTTGACTTCAATATTATAATAGGTTAATTACAAAAAATCAAGTATTATTTTTATTTTGTAAAATATTTTTTAAAATATCCTTGTTTTATTGTTTTCCGGTCGCCTGATTATTTGCTTTGCTGTAAACAATCCTACTTGCACTGAGTGGGGGAATAGTGTATAATAGGCAAGGGAAATTAAAACTATAGTTGTGTGAGGGTTTAGTATGCTTGATGCGATAAATAATGTTATCGGTGCTATTACAAATGTATTGTATCAGCCGTGGTGTGTGCCGCTTATTTTACTGTTAGGCGGTATTATTTTAACAGTGCGGTTAAAATTTCCGCAGGTGCGTCTTATTAAGGACTCGTTTTCCATAGTCAATGAAAAGCCAAAGAACAAAAACGGTATTTCTTCCTTTGGTGCGTTGATGATTTCGACCGCCTCACGTGTCGGTACAGGTAACATTATCGGTGTTGCTACCGCAATTTGTATGGGCGGTGCAGGCTCGGTTTTCTGGATGTGGGTCACTGCTATATTAGGCGGTGCTTCGGCTATCTGCGAATCGACCTTGGCTCAAATTTACAAAAAACGCAATCCTGACGGCTCGAGCTATGGCGGTCCTGCCTTTTATATGCAGGACGGACTCAAAATGCGTTGGCTCGGCGTTGTTTTCTCTGCCTTGATTATCGTTACATATGCTGTCGGCTATAATATGCTGGCTTCCTATAATTTGCAGTCAACCTTTAGAGAGTTTTCTTTTTACGGCAAGTATACTCCTGCAGTAATAGGCGCTGTTTTGGCGATACTTTTCGGTGTTATTGTTATAGGCGGCGCCAAGCGTCTTTCGAAAATTACCGGTATTATGGTGCCGGTAATGGGATTTTTGTATGTTGCGGTGGCTATTGTTGTTTTGGGTATTAACTTTAAACAAATTCCAACTATGTTTAAAATGATTTTTACCGACGCCTTTGATTTCAAGGCTATCCTAGGCGGCTTTACCGGTTCTTGTATGATGCACGGAATCAAAAGAGGTCTTTATTCTAACGAAGCCGGTATGGGCTCGGCTCCTAATGCTGCCGCTACTGCCGATGTTTCGCACCCTGCAAAGCAAGGTCTGGTACAGATGCTTTCGGTATTCCTCGATACGTTGCTTATTTGCACCTGTACTGCGTTTATGGTACTTTCCTCAGGCTTGGGCTTCAATTCGGAAATGGACGGTGCAACATATGTACAGTCGGCTTTGAAGGTTACTTTAGGTGAGTTTGGTCCGATATTTATTGCCGTTGCGATGACATTGTTTGCGTTTACTACCTTAATCGGAAACTATGCTTATTGCGAGGGCTGTCTCAAGTTTATTTTCAAGCGTGATATCGGGAAAACCGGTATGACTGCTTTCAGAATTATCGCGACCGGCTTGGTTTTCTTGGGTTCGGTTGCTACGGCAAATCTTGTTTGGAATATGGCCGACCTTACTCAAGGCTTAATGGTGCTATTTAATATGCCGGTAATCCTTCTTTTGATGAAGACTGCGGCAAAATGCCTTGATGATTACTGTAAGCAGAAAAAGGAAGGCAAAGACCCGTGCTTTAAGGCTGAGGATATCGGTATAACCGAAGAAACGGATTTTTGGAGATGATTTATACAGTAACCTTAAACCCTGCAATTGACTATTGCTTGCAGATTGAAAAGCTGACTGTCGGACAAATTCATAAAACTGACCGTGCCGAAATACACTTTGGCGGAAAGGGTATTAATGTTTTACAGATATTAGGTGAACTGCAGGTGCCGTCGGTGGCACTTGGATTTATAGCCGGATTTACGGGTGAGGCAATCGAAAACGGAATAAAATCCGAATGGGTTACGCCGAAGTTTACAAGGCTTTCAAGCGGAATGTCAAGAATAAATGTGAAACTCCGCTCAGGTGAGGAAACAGATATAAACTGCCAAGGACCTAAGGTCACAGAGGCTGATTTTTTGCGGTTTTATGAGAACTTAGAAACCGTTAAAAGCGGTGATACTGTTGTGCTTTCGGGTAGTGTGCCCAAAGGCACACCTTCTGATATTTACGGTAAAATTATGGCAAGGCTGAGCAATAAGGACGTTAAGCTTATTGTTGATGCCGAAGGTGAGCAGCTGCTTAATGCTTTAAGCTACAAGCCGTTTTTAATCAAGCCGAACAAACAGGAGCTTTGCGGTTTAATAGGTGCGGTCACCTGTGATAATGATGTTATTTCGGGTGCTAAAAGGCTACAGAAAATGGGTGCCGAAAATGTGTTGGTGTCATTAGGCTCGAAGGGAGCATTACTGTTGGACCAAAACGGTCAAATTCATCGTATTCCGGCGGCAGTCGGTAAGGCTGTCAATACCGTTGGTGCAGGGGACTCAATGCTGGCAGGCTTTATTGCAGGATATTTTGAGCAAAAGGATTTCGATTATGCCTTAAAATTGGGCACTGCAGCAGGCAGTGCAACCGCTTTTTCTGTAGGCTTAGCCGACAGAAAGACTATATACCGAATATTTGAAGAATTATAAAAAATAAAAGTGCTTGAAGCTTCAAGCACTTTTTTTATGCGACCGAGTCTGTAAGCCGGGTTCTGTCTTGGACGACTATCTTTCTTGGCGGCACGTTACCGTACCGCTCACGCCATCTTTCACGGCACATCGGGCAAATGTATAGCCGTAGCTGATGTTGCTTCGGATAGGGTTTACAGGGCTGCACAGTTCCCTGCCAGCCGGTGAGCTCTTACCTCGCCTTTCCACCCTTACCGATAAAATATCGGCGGTATATCTCTGTTGCACTTTCCCTAAGGTCACCCTCGGCGGCCGTTAGCCGTTATCCTGCCCTATGAAGCCCGGACTTTCCTCAGGGGCATAAAGCCTCCCGCAGCCGTCCGACTCGCTAGCATTTAGTATTGTATCACATTTTTTCTAAAATGTAAATTATTTTTTAATAACGTGAGTGCTTGAAAAGATATTATATTTATGATAAAATTGAAATTCAAGAGGTGATATAATGCTTGACCGATTTTTAAAGTTTTTAAAAGACAATAAAAAGAATATAATTCTCTATTTCCTTACCGTTTTGGTGTCGGCAGTGTTGCTGGTTATCGGTAACAAAACAGCTTATGACAAAGCCTCGATGTTTCAAGGCGGCTATGAGGACGGTGCCGCAAGGGCTAAGGTTACCGAAATTATAAGTCTTAACCGTGAGGATAATATAATTGACGGTGTCAATATCGGTCAGGATATTACCGTTGTTTTTAAAGCGAAAATTAAAAGCGGTGAATACAAAGGACAAACCGTTACTGCCTATGAAAGCATTGCCGCTACCGATGCCGATGCTTTAAAAGAGGTTGGGGTCGGTGACAGTGTGCTTTTGACTGCAGTGCCTGAGGAGGCCGTCGGTGAGGTCGGCTATGACTGGCACTTGTACGCTTTTGACCGGAGTGTACCTCTGATTATTCTGGCGGTACTGTTTTTGGCACTTGTTCTTGTTTTCGGACGACGAAAGGGTATAAATACCGCAATTTCCTTAAGCTTTACTATAGCGGCGGTGTTTTTAGTGTTCTTGCCGTCGGTTTTATCAGGCGGTAACATATACTTATGGTCGGTTTTGACATGCGTTTACATTATTGCGATGAGCCTACTGATAAACGAGGGCTACAGTAAAAAAACGTTGGCCGCCGTAATCGGTTGCACTGCCGGTGTGGTTGTTGCCGGTGTGCTTGCACTTGTAATGACGAAATTTCTTAACCTGAACGGTATTACCGGTTCGGATATGCTGCAATTGAAATGGAACTTCGAAAGCATTGATTTAAAGGGGATTATATTTGCAGGTATTATTTTGGGTGCAGTCGGTGCCGTTAAGGATGTTTCGGTATCAATTTCGTCCTCTTTAAAGGAATTGCATAGTCAGGTCGAAAGTCCTACCTTTGGCGGATTGGTCAAATCGGGAATGAATATCGGCCGCGATATTATGGGAACAATGGCTGATACGCTTGTTTTGGCATATATTGGGTGCGAGCTTTCGACGACACTTTTGCAGGTGGTATACAGTTCGTCACTTTCAACGCTTTTCAGCTTAGAAAAGATTGTTGTTGATGTTCTGCAGGCGTTGGTTGGCAGTATCGGTATTCTGTTGGCTATTCCGTTGACGGCGGTAGTCAGTGCGGCACTTTATGTCGGACTGCCTAAGAAGTCTTTAAACGAAAAAATGCAGATGAAGGACAAATATTATGTTGAGCCGTCAAGTGAACCGAGCCTTTATGAAAGTATCGAATCGAGAAAAGACAAAAAATAAAATATGATTACGAATATAAAAAAAGTAGATAGGAAAATCCTATCTACTTTTTTTTGTTGCTTTAAAACTCGGTTGATATGACCCGGCTGCAGGTTTTTGGTGAGTACTGCCACGAGTCTATATGACCCTCGTCAACAAAATATTTAATCGGCAGGTAATTATCAGGCGAATAAAATGAGTCAATTATAATCAGCTTAACCTTCATTTTATCGGGCAGGATGCTTTTTATGTAAACGCTGGTATTTTGACCTACGGCGACACCTGATTTCAGCTCTGCAAGTCCTGCAAGGTTTGGTGCAAGCTCTACAAATATGCCGTAGTTTTCCACCGACCTTACTATGCCCGAAACCGTTTCTCCGGTTGAGAAAAGCTCGGCGTTTTGTTCCCAGGTGCCAAGCAGTTCCTTTTGGCTCAGAGTGATTTTGCCGTCAACTATACTTTTGATTATTGCCTTAATATCGTCACCGCAACGAAAGCGGTCTTTAGGATGCGAAATTCTCGAAACCGAAATGGTGTCAATGGGCAAAAGCGCAACACATCCGCAGCCAATGTCACAAAAAGCACCAAAGGGCTCTAAATGGGTCACACGTGCTTCTATAATATCACCGGCTTTTAATCGGCTGATTAACTGGCTGAAGCACAGCTCCTGAGCTTTTCTGCGTGATAATAAAGCAATCATTTCACCGTGCGAATTGGTGGTAAATCCGTCTATGACAAAACAAATCGGTTTGCCGACGCGGGAAATAAGAGCTATATCGCGAACGGTACCCTCTTTAATTCCGACGGCACCCTCAAGTCGCGGAATAATACCTTTCATACATCCTAAATCAACTGTCAGATTGTGTGCAGTGTCGCAATTTAAGGCCAGGCCTTCGATAATTTCACCTCTTTCGGCGGCGGCTTCGAGGTTTGTCTTTGAGGACAGTGTACGTCGGTTGCTTACGGTTGAAAACAAACGGCCTTCAGGCATAAAATATCTTTGCATTTTTGTGTTACCTCTCTTAATTCCGACCAATAGCCTTTGGTCGGCTTTTTCATTTTCCTTGCTTAATTTATATGAGAGGAAGTGCATTAAATTTACCGAAATTATAATTTTTTTAAAAAGTTGTACTGTTGTTGTATGAAATTAGGCAACAAAGCGTGATTTTATCACCTTAGTTGAAAGGGGTTGTATTTTATGTCACTCACAAAACGTGAAAATGAATTTTGCAGGTACTTTGCCGCTTGCCGCAACGGTCGGGAGGCGGCCGCAAGAGCAGGCTTTGCCTTTCCAGAAAGATCAGGCTTAAGGCTTCTTGACAAGGCTTCGGTTAAAGCCGAAATCGAGCGGCTGACGGCGGCCGGTAAGGGCAATTCCTCGGCGGTTGACGGCTTAAAGCGGCTTGCTTTCGGCTCAATAGCCGATGCAGTCCGCCTGATTTTAAGCGACGAGCCTTTGGATATCGAGTCGCTTGATTTGTACTCGGTTTCCGAAATCAAGCGTACCGATAAGGGAACCGAAATTAAGTTTTACGACCGTATTAAGGCATTGGAGGCTTTACTTTCGACAAACGAAGGTTCAACCGAAAATGAAAGCTTTGGTCTTGTTGATGCGATTTTCAAGGGCGCATCGGCAATAAGCGGCGGTTGGAGTGACAGTGATGAAGTTTAAGCCCTTTTCAAAAAAACAACTGGCAACGCTTTGCTGGTGGGGGCCTGACAGTCCTTACCGGACTAAAGATGCTGTAATATGCGACGGAGCCGTAAGAAGCGGAAAGTCACTTTGTATGTTCGTTTCCTTTATAACTTGGGCGGGATGCAGCTTCCAAAATGCGTCATTTGCCATCTGCGGACGCACGCAGTCATCGGTTCGGCGTAACCTTATAACACCCTATTTGCCTATTTTAGAGGGTTTGGGTGTCAGGTGCCGATACAAGATGTCGCAAAATAAATTAACTGTGGAAATGAACGGCAGAGAAAACACCTTTTGGATATTCGGCGGTAAGGATGAAGCCTCTGCCGCACTTATCCAGGGTATGACGCTTTCCGGTGTTATGTTCGACGAGGTGGCGTTAATGCCACGCTCATTTGTCGAGCAGGCGTTGGCACGCTGTTCTGTTGAAGGCTCGAAGTTTTGGTTTAACTGTAATCCGTCAAATCCGTCTCATTGGTTTTATAACGAATGGATAAAAAAGGCCGACCAGAAAAATGCTTTATATCTCCATTTCACAATGAGCGAGAATCCGTCTTTATCCCGCGAAATGCTCGAGAGGTATGAAAATATGTACTCGGGTGCCTTTTACGAACGCTTTGTAAAGGGACGTTGGGTGGCGGCTGACGGTATAGTTTACCCGATGTTTTCAAGCAGGTGTATGGCCGACTGCCCAAAGCAGTGTACAAGATATTATATTTCTTGTGACTACGGCACCGTAAATCCGGCATCGTTCGGACTTTGGGGGTTCTTTGACGGCGTGTGGTACAGGCTTCGCGAGTATTACTGGGCATCTCGGCGTGAGGGCGCACAAAAAACTGACGAGGAGTATTACCGGGAGCTTCAAAAATTAGCTGACGGACTTCCTGTAACTGCCATTATATGTGACCCCTCTGCGGCATCCTTTATTACACTCATCAGGCGTAAGGGCGAGTTTCAGGTTATCCCGGCCAAAAACGATGTGCTCGACGGAATCCGTCGGGTGTCGGATGTTTTAAGAGAGGGGAAAATCAAAATTTGCCATGGCTGTGATGATACGGTGCGTGAGTTTTCACTTTACCGTTGGGACGAGGGTGCTTTGCGTGACTGTCCTATAAAGGAAAACGACCACGCTATGGACGATATTCGGTACTTTGTTTCAACCGTTATGTTCAAAGCTATACCGACAAGCGTTGCAGTTGCCGCAAAAAGAAGCCGATAGGCTTCGGAAAGGAAAACAATGGGTACAAATTTGAAACCGAATAATGAAAAAACGGTAAAGACTGCGACCTTGGTCGAAACGGCTCGTGAGTCAAAGCATCCGTTTTCGGTGTTGGACCGAAAAAGGTCCTTGTCACGTCTTGAATTTGATGTGTTTGATGCTATTCGTGAGGCGGTGCCGGTGGTCGGTGCGGCTATTGAAAAAATCATCCGTTTAGTGGGTGATTTTACAGTAGAATGTGACAGTATGTCAGCCTCAACCGAGCTTGAACACTTTTTGAAGAATGTGCCGACCGGTGCCTGCAACCGAGGTATTGCGAGCTTTATTGGAAGCTTTTTGGACAGTCTTTTGATGTACGGTACTGCGGTAGGTGAAATAGCCTGCACTCAATCGGGCCGTATTGCAGGACTTTACAATGCACCGCTGAACGGCTTGGAAATTGTCACCGGTGATAATCCGTTTCAATGCCAAATTGCCGTAAAGGCTGCAGGCGGTAAATCGGTTCCCGTAAAGCATATGGAACGCATTTTAATGGCGGCGGCAAATCCTACCTCTAACAGTCCTTTAGGACATTCGATTTTAGACGGACTGCCGTTTGTAACCGGGATTTTACTCAAGATTTACGACAGCATCGGTACTAATTTTGAACGGCTTGGAAATCTTCGCTATGCCGTAACCTACCGTCCCCAAAACGAAAGTGACGCCGCATTCGGTGCTGACAGAGCTATGGAAATAGCACGTGAATGGTCGGCGGCGATGAGCAGTAAGGACGGTGTCCGTGATTTTGTTGCGGTAGGTGATGTCGATATTAAGGTTATCGGTGCTGACAACCAGATTATCGACAGTGAAATTCCCGTGCGCCAAATGCTCGAGCAGATTGTGGCAAAGCTTGGGCTTCCGCCCTTTATGTTGGGACTTTCGTGGTCAACCACCGAACGGATGTCAACTCAGCAGGCCGATATTTTGACAAGCGAGCTTTGGTACTACCGCAACATTTTAACACCTATTATTGAAAAAATTTGCAGAGGCTTTTTAAGGCAGGAGGGATATACCTCGGATTTTAGAGTTGTTTGGAGTGAAATAACCCTTCAGGATGAGGTAGACCAAGCGAGGGCACGGTTACTTCGCGCTCAGGCCGAGGCCTTGGAAAGGGAAGAGGTGAAATAGATGAAAAACGGAAATTTAAGTGATTTCGGTATTCCGAATGAAGACGAAATCAAGGAAATCAACAAATATACCCGCAGGGACTTTAAGGCGGATGAGCTTTATGCCTTTTCGGTTGTGCTTTGCGATAACGAGATAGACCGAGATTTTGAACGCTTTACCGATTCTGCTTTAGAGGGTTTGAGCAAGCTTTTCTTGGGTAAAACAGGTATTTTTGACCATTCTCATAAGGCGGGTAATCAGTGTGCAAGGGTATTTTACACCGAGGTAAAGTCGGTCGAAGGTCAAAAAAACCGTTTGGGTGAACCCTATAAGCAGCTTTTCGCACGTGCCTATATGCCGAAATCGGCAGCCTCGGACGAGCTGATTCTGGCTATTGAATCGGGGATTAAAAAGGAGGTCAGTGTTGGCTGCTCTATGAAATCGTCGGTCTGTTCGGTTTGCGGTCAGCCTTTAGGGGCATGTCAGCATAAAAAGGGCAAAACTTACCGTAAAAACGGTGCTAAAACACTTTGCTATTTTGATTTATCCGACCCTGCCGATGCTTACGAATGGTCTTTTGTAGCCGTTCCGGCTCAGCCTGCGGCAGGTGTTGTAAAGGCCTTTGACGGCAAAAAAATAGAATTTTTCGAATTGCAAAAATCAGTTACCGACGGTGAAATTACCGTTACCGTAGAGGAAGCCGAGCGAATTTCAAAGGAATTTTGCGAGCTCAAGGAGGTTGCTTTGGCAGCAGGTGAATTTTTACAGCGTAAAAAGTCTGACATTGTGAAAATGTTTGTAAATCCTGAATCCGAAACGGCGGCAGAGGTGTTTTTAAAGGCACTGTCCAAGCTTTCGCCTGAGGAGTTGTTTAAGCTTTACAGTGAGGGTAAGACTCTTCACGAAAAGGCAGAGCTGCAGTTAAGCGGCACCATATCTAAACAAAACAAGAAAAACAGTTATTTTATAGTTTAATTTAAAGGAGAATTTTTATGAGTTTTGATAACATTACACTTGAAAAGGGTATGTATACCCATCCCGATAAAAGCTTTTCTGATATTTTGGAGGAGCTTGACCCCAGTGCTAACTATCAGGGTACCGAGTATGAGGGCCTTGATGCCTTCGGCAGACAGTTAAAGCGTTTTGATATTAAGGTCGCCGGTGCAGGCAGTGACAGTGTACGCAAGTTTTTTGCTACTACACAGTCTGCGGCACTTTTCCCTGAGTATGTATCCCGTGCCGTTAAGCAGGGTATCGAGGAGGCAGATATGCTGCCCTCTATCGTAGCAACCACTACACACATTAACAGTCTTGACTACCGTACAATTGCATCGGTTCCGACCGATGAAGAAAAGTCTTTGGTCGATGTTGATGAGGGTGACGAGATTCCTGAAACCACCGTTCGCACTCAGGAAAATCTTGTAACCCTTCACAAACGCGGCAGAATGTTGGTTGCTTCTTATGAAGCCTTGAAGTTCCAGAAAATCGACCTTTTCTCGGTAACACTTCGCCAAATCGGTGCACACATTGCCAGAAGTCAGTTTGCCGATGCTGTTAACGTATTGATTAACGGTGACGGTAACGAAAATGCCGCCGAGGTTATCAATTGTGCTTCTGCAGGCACCTTGACCTATGCCGACCTTCTGAGCCTTTACAATAAGCTCGACCCGTATAGCCTTAACCGTCTTGTAATGTCACCGGCTACAATGCTCAAGGTTATGAGCCTCGACGAGTTTAAGAATCCGTTAACCGGCATTAATTTCCAGGGCACCGGTAACCCCGGTAATCCTTTGGGCGCTAAGCTTTTGCGTTCCAACTCGGTTGCCGACGGAAAGATTATCGGTCTTGATGCAGGCTGTGCACTTGAAATGGTTGTTGCATCCGATGTTAATGTTGACTACGATAAGCTTATCGACCGTCAGCTTGAGCGTGCAGTTATCACTACTACCGCAGGCTTTGCCAAGATTTTCAAGGACGCTTCGGCTGTTCTGAATATCGGTTAAGTTTATGGAATATAAGGTTAGTATTGACCGTGTGGTTGAAGGCTTTGAGCAGTTGGTAGGCAAGGTCACTTCGGCTGACGGGCGTCTTTTTTGCCGTACCGCCGCCGAAACAGTTAATAGCTGGCTTGACCAAAAAAAGGAGCCTGCTGCTCACAGCACCGAGCTTTGCTATGCGGCAGCTACAATAGCATTTTACCGGTTTACCCTTAAAAGCTCAGGTGAAAATGACTCGATTAAGGCCGGTGATATAACTGTTACCGATAATTCCGAAAAGACGGTCAGCTTTGCCGAAAAGCTGATGAAGGATGCGATAAAAGCTATTGAGCCGTATCTGAAGCCCAAGCGATTTGCATTTATTGGAACCGAGGTGTAGCGTATGAGCTTTTCCGAAAAGGTCTTAGCTATGCTTAAAGCAATCGGCGAGCCGGTTACGGTGTCAATTAATGGCGAAAATCGGGTGATAGATTCGCTCATTCAGCCGATGCGGTATAAAAATAAGCTTTATTTAGAACAAGAACGCAATCAATTGGGTTTTAAGGACAGTGAGTGTTTTTTATATCTTGGACCTCCCGAAGCCGATTTTGTCGGCGTTGAGCGACATACAACAATCAAAACGGCCGACCGAAGCTATAATGTTTCGCGTGCCGACCGAATTGTGATTGAGGGTAAAACGCAGTATATTTGGGCGGTTTTGACCTTGAGAATTAAGGACGGTGAATATGATGAACTGTAGTCCGTTGATTTTGGATGTTTGCAATGCTTTAATGTCAAATATTTCAGGCGTGAAGGTTATGCCTGAGTTTCCTGATGAAATGCAGGATTTACCGCTCAGAGAACCTATGATTTCGGTTGGCGTTAACGCAATAAAGGTTGAAAGCGGAATTGAGGATGTTAACAATGTTTCAAACAATAATTCACCGGTTATATTGACAATGAGAATGTCAATTTGCGTGCCGAAAACCATGACCGGTATGAGGTGCAATCAGTTGGTTGACGCTACAATCACTGCAATGTCGGATATTTTACCGAAATATACAATTATCGGTATAAAAGCCGGCAGTATTTCGTATAGCGCAACGCTTTCTGCTTTAAATGTTAATGTAGATGTAATATTTAAATTAGGAAATGCATTTTAAGCTCAAATTTTAAGTGACGGATTTCAAAGCGAGGGCGGCAGGCTGATTACCTGCCGCCTGTTTTAGTTGGGTGAGTCGGATTTTACTTATAATTTAATGTTGAATTATCATATATTCCCAAAATTAACATAAATTCAATATATTTTATTGTAAAAAGAGGAAATTTTTGAAAAAATTGAATTTACCTCTTTATTTTTTTGTTAAAAACTGTTATAATAGGTCGGATACTTCAAAAAAGTTGGAGTAGTCTGTCCTTTTTTTGGACGGCAGGCGTTTAAAACGCTGTTTGAAGATGTTTAATATTTATTTAGGAGGAATAATCATGGCAAACAAGTATTGCTATCTCTTCTCCGAGGGTAACGCTAATATGCGTGAAATTCTCGGCGGTAAGGGAGCTAACCTCGCAGAGATGACCAACATCGGTCTTCCTGTACCTCAGGGCTTCACTATTTCTACTGAAGCCTGCACTCAGTATTATGAGGACGGTCGTCAGATTAACGACGCTATCATGGCTGAGATCATGGATTACATTGTAAAGATGGAAGAAGTTACCGGCAAAAAGTTCGGTGATCTTGAGAATCCGCTTCTCGTTTCCGTTCGTTCCGGCGCTCGTGCAT
>JAEIGA010011394.1_pt1 | contig 13501 bp, 8 predicted proteins | sample 9270691 | NCBI WGS metagenome assembly JAEIGA01 (sample SAMN17057246, study PRJNA624740) | gut metagenome | biome: biome; isolation source: fecal sample | host: Bos grunniens | place: China: Xizang | collected 2019
TACCATACTTGGTGTGAATGTAATTGATGGAATAACCATCTTCAAGCATGTGCATATATTTGAGCAATGCTGAATAATCGTGTTTTTTACGCATAAAATAAACCCCAAAGTTTTTTTGTCCAAACTTTGGGGTTCACTTCATTGCCATAAGTGTCTTTTGTTTTTTATAAAGTCATTTCACATATCGTTTCTTGCCATTCACAATATATATGCCCTTTGCCGGATTGCTTACTTTACGGCCGACAAGATCGTAGACTGCGTTTACATTTCCATCAGAATCTTCCAAATCTTCTACAGCCGTTGTATTACCGAAAACAAAGCGCAAACTTGCACATTGACTTGCACCTGCAGAAAGAGCTGAAACAGGCAGATATGCCTTATTGTTGTTATTGAGGAATTTACCATCTTCCATCTCGGCCTTGTAAAAACCATATTCTCCGTCCACGATTCCAAGCACATAAGCCTCTTCCTCAATCATCGTATCACAATCAGTTCCTCTGAGCAAGTTACCATAAATAGGCTCTACCTCACCAAAGTATGTATTGTCAGTAGAGAGCTCTATATTTCCGCCTCTTAAAACAACACCGGTATTAGCCGGGATGACACTGAAAATTTGTGTCAAGGTTACATATCCATCATTGGCTGCCGTTACAATATATGCCTCTATGCCTGACGGTATCTTTATTGCCATAGGCGAATATAAAGTAGACCATACTTCAGAAGTCTCAACATCACTCTTGTATACCAAAGCAAAAGCATGATTCCATACCCTGAACGGTTCATACATTTGAGAAATATTCAGATTGAACTCAACCATTGTACCATCCGGAATAGCTTCACCAACATTGATATGGAACTCCTTTGTAACCTCCTGAGCCGGATAAAGAGCATTTATACCGACATTGGCTGTGGAAATTGCAACATAAGGATTATCTGTTGACAAAACAACAGTACTTCTTGCTTCCTGCTCGTATATGCCATCGTTGATCATGGTAATGGCAAGAATATTATCACCGATTTCAATGGTTTCCGGTGTTACACTCTTTATGGAAACGACATACTCTTCTTGGGATGTTGTAACGGAAATCTCTTTCGAATGCTCATACTCCTTGCCATTGGCACATGACGCAAGCTTGTAATAATAGGTTGTATTAGGTTGCAAGCCTGTATCGGTATAGGTTGTGTCATAAACATTCCTTATCCAGACACCATTGCGATAAAGACTATACCATTGGGCATTTTCAACCGGATTCCACGATAACACAACAGAAGTTTTGCCTACAGCATCTGTTACCAATCCTGTCGGTGCCGGCAATGGAGAAGAATTGACTTTAAGTGTAAAACTGCTATAGTTGTCATTTTTAAATGTATCGGACATATCGACCACATTGTTCAACTCAACATCGTCAACATGCAACACATAGACATCATATCCATTATCCAGCTCTTGCCACTGCAGTTGAGTAAAGAAGTGACGTATAGCCACATATATTTCTTTTCCGTTGTATACCGACAAGTCGACTGTATATTCAATCCAATCATCACCATCAGCTTTATTTATCGTCCATTCCTTTATTGTAGTAAAATCCTTGGCCTCACTGTTTCCGCTCTCCGAAACTGCCACACCGAAGTGCTCACCAAAATAAGATGAATGCACGCGTGCCTTGAAGGTGAGTTTACTATCGGCTGTCACCTTTATTTTTGGAGACACCAGATAATTGTCAATCGGCATATTGTACTCCTGCATTGATGCCTGACAATATGTTTCGCTCATAAGATGCCCCTTGCCCGAAGCAGACTCACCTGGCTTCTCCACTTTATGCACTTTCGATTTTGAAGAGTGCCACCAAGGGTGGTTACGCCCATCGTTGCTAGCATCAAAGGTTGTCCAACCATTGAAACCGTCTTCGAGGTATCCGTAACTGTCGGTATGGACTTCGAATTCATATATCAAATCCTTGACATCGGTATAATTGTTAGGAATCGCATACAGGTCGAACCTTACATTGCTGTTATCAGCAATCCCGTCGCTTACCCTGAACGTAAAAGGCACTGTAACTGTTTCGCCTGCCGCCAGAATACCGACAACAGCCTCATTCTTTATAAATGTCACATATGGAGAGTTTGATTGAAGAGTCAAAACTGTTTCAGCTGTTGTAGCAACAGTTCCACTATTTGCAACCTTGACGTTTATTGTAACATCCTTGCCGGCATCGATTGTTGCAACACCTGACAATTCAGAGGTTATTCTTGCATAAGAATTCACCGTCAACATAACCTCATCACTCCAAGAATATAGACCATCTGCAGTCACAACAGTCACATACACTGTATGGCCGTCAGGCGTATCAGCAGCAATATCGAGAGGGAAAATGACCTTGCAGGAGCTGCCGACGGAGATGCTGCCGACATTCTTGCTGTTTTCTTCTATTGACACATATTTATCGTCAACATACAACGTTACTGTAGTATTGACACTGCTCTCTGCCTTGCCTTTATTGGCAACAACCAGACACAGCTTCTTTCCGTCACCCTGCACAAGGTTCCCGGGGGTAAAAGAGCTAAGCTTTACAAACGGTTTTTCGTTTGCAGACTCAACGGCATTGACAGCACTTAAGGCATCAACCCTTCCCGAACCTGTAAGATTACTCTTAGCAACGGTAAGTTTCTTTGCTGTATTCTCCATCAGACGACATATATCGGCAGGAGTCAAAGAACTGTTCTTTTCAAGCATCAATGCTGCCACACCTGCCACACACGGAGTTGCCTGTGATGTTCCGGAGTTGAACTTATATTTGTCGTTTTCATCGTGTTTCAATGAATATATCAATTCGCCGGGAGCACATATATCAGGACGTATCAGGCCTATATTGTTTGCATCGTACAAATAATCGTTCCATGCTGTACCTTCCCATGTTACAGGACCCTGTGACGAGAAAGACGCATATTCGTCGTTGGAATTAACAGCTCCTACACACACTACACTCGAAAGGCCACCGGCATTTGCCTGTTGGTCGGGGTGAAGATAAGGAGGTGGACAAGCTGCAGGAAAATCCACATTGTCAGGCGCGCCATCGCTGTTGCCATCGTTACCTGCGGCAACAAAGGCTATCACCCCAGCCTCCAAAGCAGAGACAAAGGTTCTACGCAAATTCTCTTTTGCCGAATTATCAATCTGGACAGCCTTGAAACCTGATGAAATACTGATGATAGCAGCTCCATTCTCTATTGCAAATTGAACACCTTTAATCATTTGCACAGGCGTACCACCGCCGGTCCTGTTAACAACCTTTAGGGTCATCAACGTTGCATCCGGTGCAATACCCGTTATATTTCCCGAAGTTCCATCACCACATATTATACCTGCACAATGGGTTCCATGACCATAATCATCCGCAATATTTGCATTATCCGCAACAAAATTCCAACCATGGACAAGGTCATCCTTTTCTCCATCGCCATCAGTATCGGCATATCCCTGCCAAAGATGATCTTTCAAGTCACAATGCTCATCATTGATACCGGAATCCAATATGGCGACAACAACATTCTTGCCTGTATATCCTTGTTCCCAAACCTGCGAGGCATTTACCTGAATCACATGAGGAGTCAATCCACCGCTCTTTTCCACTGCAGTAAATTGTGGCATATTGTCTGTAGATGAAATCATCTGCACCTCCTTATCCATACCGATAAATGCAATATCGGGACGATTGGAGATTGCGCATATAACCTCCTGCGTTGCACAGCAACTGATGCTATTGGATATCCATAGAGATGAGATATCCGTTACATTTCCTTTTTTCTCTTCGGCATACAGGATAGATAGCAAAGAGATTTGACTGTTGCTTGAATGAGCCTTAAGTTCATCAACAATTACATTACGCCTCATTTTCCTATCACGACACGCAGCAGCCTTCATTCTAAGAGCAGAAGGTTCTACCTGTGATTTCATGACAACAGTTATAGAAATCTTTTCCTTATAGCCACAATCAATCAATTGTTGCAATTCCGGCTCTATTACAGAATTGTTTTGCGAAAAAGAGACTGTGCATAAACACAGTAAAAAAAGGGAAAGTAAATAGATCTTTTTCATAGAATATGTTTTGTAACCCGTTACTGCTGGTCAACGACAGGATTACCATTGCCGTATATCTCTACGATCCTGTCAAGTATCTCCATCAATTCTTCCATTTTTTCGGCACGGAGCATTGCTATTCGCAGAGGGCGGAAATCAGGAAGTCCTTTGAGCAATGGTGTTGCAGCCAAATGACGGCGCACATGCAGAATACCGGGACGTTCACCGAGCCATTCCACACTATCCTTTACCTGTTCACGCAATATATCCATACACTCAGAGAATGTGAACGGCGCTGCATGTTCACCATGTTCAAGATAGTGTTTCACATCACGGAAAATCCAAGGCTGGCCAAAACTGGCACGTCCTATCATTACAGCATCGACACCATACATGTCGAAACACTCTTTTGCACGTTCAGGTGTCCTGACATCGCCATTACCTATAATAGGAATATGCATTCGTGGATTCTCCTTTATCTTCCCAATCAACGACCAATCAGCGTCACCTGTATACATCTGTGCACGGGTACGTCCATGTACCGTAAGAGCCGCGATACCGCAATCCTGAAGCTGCTCGGCAAGTTCCACAATGCACTTGCTGTTTTCGTCCCAGCCCAAACGTGTCTTTACGGTGACAGGAATATTCACTGCATTTACGACAGCTTTGGTTATTTCCAACAACTTGGGGATGTTCTGCAACATACCGGCACCACACCCTTTGCGGGCAACCTTCTTGACAGGACAGCCGAAGTTTATATCAAGGATATCAGGCCTTGCAAGCTCAACGCGCTTTGCAGCCTCAACCATAGGCTCAACCTCATTGCCATAGATCTGTATCGCAACAGGGCGTTCCTTATCATAGACCTGCAATTTACGGACCGTACTGTTTATATCGCGTATAAGGGCATCACTCGAAACAAATTCAGTATATACCATATCCACACCAAAACGTTTGCATAAAAGACGGAATGCGGCATCGGTGACATCTTCCATTGGAGCAAGGAATACAGGGTACTTACCAAAATCAATATCAGCTATCTTCATATCTATTAATTCGCTTCGAGTTTGTAATTTACTTACAAAGATATATCTTTGTATACAAATTACAAATCTTTTTATGAACTACAAAAGAAGTGACTTTGAGATAATGGCACCGGTCGGCTCACGAGAGAGTCTTTCGGCTGCCATACAGGCCGGAGCGAATTCCATATACTTTGGTATAGAGCACCTTAACATGCGTGCACATTCGGCAAGTGCATTTTCCATAAATGACCTGAGAGAAATTGCAGAGATATGTGACAAACACAACATCAAGAGCTACCTCACCGTAAACACAATCATTTACGAAGATGACATTGCCATGATGTACAAGATCATCGACGCGGCAAAAGAGAGTGGAATTTCTGCTGTAATAGCTTCGGACGTTGCGGTCATGCAATACTGCAACAGGATTGGCGTAGAAGTACACCTTTCGACACAGCTGAATATAAGCAACAGTGAAGCCCTCAAATTCTATGCACAGTTCGCAGACGTGGTGGTACTTGCACGCGAGCTGAACATGGTTCAGGTGGCAGCAATACACAAGGTCATCATTGACGAGAACATTTGCGGACCACGTGGAGAACTCATCCGCATTGAGATGTTCTGTCACGGTGCATTGTGCATGGCCATTTCGGGCAAATGCTATTTGTCGTTACACCAGTTGGGACGTAGTGCAAACCGTGGTGAATGCATGCAGGTTTGTCGTAGAGGATATATCGTAAAGGACCGTGAAAGCGACATAGAACTGGAGGTTGACAACAAGTATATAATGTCACCAAAAGACCTCAAGACCATACGTTTCATGGACAGGATGATTGAATCGGGAGTGAGAGTCTTCAAAATAGAAGGCCGTGCAAGAGGACCTGAATATGTAAAGACCGTTGCAAGCTGTTACAATGAAGCATTGGAGGCTTATCTTGACGGTGAATTTACCGAAGAGAGAAAGGAAGAATGGGATGAAAGGCTAAAAACCGTATTCAACAGAGGTTTCTGGGACGGATATTATCAAGGACAGAAGTTGGGTGAATGGAGCAATATATATGGTTCCCAGGCTACAGAGCGTAAGGTATATATAGGAAAAGCCATGAAATACTTCTCGAATCTGGGTGTAGGTGAATTCCACATCGAAGCCGGAGAAGTGAATACCGGCGAGAAAATTCTCATAACAGGACCGACTACTGGTGCTGTTTACCTTGAACTTGAGGACCCACGCGTAAATATGGAAAGTGTTGAAACCGTGCATAAAGGTGAGCGTGTATCATTCAGGGTTCCGTGCAAGGTGCGTCCAAGCGACAAACTGTATAAGATTGTAAGTACGGAGTCTCCTTGTTGTTAAAAGTACAAAAAAATAGTGGAAGTTGACTTCCACTATTTTTTTATAGGTTCATCTTTGTCTTGAAGGCCAAAGCATACAATCTCATCTGTTTTATCATTGCAACAAGTCCGTTGCTACGGGTAGGAGAAAGATGTTCTTTCAAACCTATGGCCTCTACGAAGTATGGTTCTGAGGCAAGTATTTCATCAGGAGTATGGCCCGAATATACCTTTATCAGCAATGCGACAATACCCTTTACTATAAGAGCATCACTCTCGGCACGAAAAACCACCTTACCGTCAATTAAATCAGCCTGCAACCATACACGGCTCTGACAACCTTCTATCAGATTATTGTCGGTCTTGTACTCTTCAGCCAACGGTTCCTGTTCGTTACCCAAATCAATAAGCAACTGATAACGGTCGAGCCAGTCATCAAAACCGGTAAACTCCTCTATTATCTCATCCTGTATTTCATTTATCTCTGCCATTATTTCTCATTGTATATTACAGTTAATACTGTTTGACCAACAGCTTTGAGTGTAGATTTGTCAATCCAATCCATATCGTCTTTCATAGTGTGATGATATGGACCAAAGCCGTTTGGACTGTCCGGATCACAATTGATAATATCTATACATGGCAAGCCAAGTATATTATTTACATAATAGTGGTCATCCGTGATTACACCACCATCCTCCTTTACAAAATAGTTTCCATAACCTATTTTCTCGGCCCATTGCCAAACCTTATAAACGATATCCTCGGCATATGTCGTAGAATATCCCTCATACAGAAACTTTGAACCTGGAGCACCTACGATGTCAAGCAGGATTCCATATCTTGCATTATATTCAGGTTTATGCGGATTGATGGACCAATACTGTGAACCCAATGCCCATGAATGTCTGTGTTTTCTCCACATGTGTGAATCCTTCTCATGCAAACCGTAATCTTCGGCATCGAACAATACAATATCTACACCTGTTTCGGCATGCACTTCACCGAGGTGACGAGCGATTTCCAACAAGACACCGACACCGCTGCCACCATCGTTTGCTCCAGGCAGAGGCTTGTAGTGATTGTCTTCATCGGGATCGGAATCGGCCCAAGGGCGAGTATCCCAATGCGCACAAAGCATCACACGGTTACTTTTCTCGGGGCTGAACTGTGCTATTATGTTACGTGCCTTAAGCAAGTCACCATTGTATGCAATTAGCTCCATCTCCTGTGTAACGACTGTGGCACCATAGCTTTCCAGCTTGGATACCAGATAGTCACCACACTTGCGATGTGAAGGCATATTTGGCACACGAGGTCCGAATGCGACCTGTTCTTCTATGAAACTGTACGCACTGTCCGCATTGAATATCGGGACAATTACTGCTGGTTCGACAATAGTCACAGCCTGTTGCGGTTCTCCTGTCTTTGCTTTCTGTTCCTTACCGGATGATGTTCCGCAGCAGACAAGCAATACAGATGACAGTATCAGATATATCCAATTCATATTATCAACGGTTCAATTTCCATGTAGAGCCGTCCTTGCCATCTTTTATCTCAAAACCAAGAGCTGCAAGTTCGTCACGAATTCTGTCGCTGGTAGCCCAATCCTTGTTGGCCTTTGCCAACTGACGTTGCTGAAGAAGCATATCGACTACCTTACCGAAAGCCTCTTCACGACCACTATCTGAACCACGTTCCTCCTTCAAACCGAGAATATCGAATGCAAAGAGTCTGAATGTATCTTTCAGCTCAGCAAGGTCATTTTCACTTATGGTTGCCTTCTTGTCTGCAATCTGATTTATGGCACGGCAAGCGTCGAACAGATGCGATATTACCAACGCTGTATTCATATCGTCATTCATGGCATCGTAGCACTTGGTACGTAAAGAAGCGACATCAACGGTTGTTTCAGCCGAAGCAACAAGATTACCAAGTGTCTTATATGCCTCAAGCAATCGCTGCATACCCTTTTCGGCAGCTTGCAACGCTTCGTTGCTGAAATCGACAGTACTGCGATAATGTGCCTGAAGTATAAAGAAACGGATAGTCATCGGCGAATAAGGCTGTGCCAGCAACTGGTGGCTTCCGTTGAAGAACTCATCAAGAGTAATGAAATTACCCAATGATTTGCCCATCTTTGTACCGTTGATGGTTATCATATTGTTATGCATCCAATACTTTACTACATGTTTGCCCATTGCGGCCATACCCTGTGCTATTTCACATTCGTGATGTGGAAATACGAGGTCCATACCGCCACCATGAATATCAAACTGCTCACCAAGATACTTGCGTCCCATAGCAGTACATTCGCAGTGCCAGCCCGGGAATCCGTTGCTCCAAGGCGAAGGCCAACGCATGATATGTTCAGGTTGTGCGCACTTCCACAAAGCGAAATCGGCAGGATTGCGTTTCTCGTTCTGCCCATCAAGCTCACGTGTCGTATTAAGCACATCATCAAGGTTACGTCCTGAAAGGATGCCATAGCGATGCGCCTTGTCATACTTTGCGACATCAAAATATACAGAACCCTGGCTCTCGTATGCAAAACCATTGTCAAGAATCTCTTTAACAAGTTCTATCTGTTCTATTATATGACCTGAAGCATGTGGTTCAATGCTTGGTGGCAACACATTCAGTGCCTCCATAACCTTATGGTAATGCAACGTATAGTGCTGAACAACCTCCATCGGCTCCAACTGTTCCAGACGAGCCTTCTTTGCTATCTTATCCTCGCCCTCATCTGCATCATGCTCAAGATGGCCAACATCGGTTATATTACGTACATAACGCACCTTGTAGCCAAGATTCTGAAGATATCGGAACAATACATCAAATGTTATAGCAGGACGGGCATGACCCAAATGGGCCGGACCATATACTGTAGGACCGCATACATACATTCCGACATTGGGTGCATGCAGAGGCTCAAACAGCTCTTTCTTGCGAGAGAGCGTATTATATATCATGAATCTGTTTTCCATATTGTTTAATATTTAGTTTCTATTCCTGTTTATTACTTTTTATCCTTTGTCTTGAACTTGCGATTTGCATTACGGTTCATTTTCTTACGTTCCTTATCAGGTTTCTGCTTTGTTATCTCAAGCGGTTTCTGTTTATCAAGAGGAGAGTTTATATCCCAATCGTCTTGAGAATATTCGAACAGGGCTCTCAATTCAAGTGAACGGCTATAATAATATACCTTTTCAGGAAGACGTCCTTTTGCATAGTCACCGGTATCCCATTTCCCATTACCGTTTTCATCAATCAAAAGGCGGAGATAATATATTCCCGGTTTTACAAAATAGAAAGAACATCGGTTATCTTCGGTCCTTTCAGCCTGTACAACAGAACCGCTCTTGTTTATAAGTTGTACATATCCCAAATTACCAGTGCCCGGGATATTGAGATAAAGTACAGCATATTCCTCGAACGAACGGAACTTCATCTCCTGAGAGAACTTCTGAGAAACGCCACCATATATACCTTTGAACGTAGCAGAATCAATCTCAAGAAGATACGATTCATCAGGACGCCATTCGGCATACAGATTATACTGCCTGATATTCCTGTCTGGACGAAGCACATATTCTATGGGGACCCACAATGTATCTACTTTTCTCGACAGATGTATTCCTACTGTATCAAGAAACTCCAATGGCTCATCAAATGAAAAATAGACATTCGCATTCACATCCATTGCTGAAGAACCGGAAAAACGGAATTTCAGATCTTTGGTCGGCGGAACATATTCAGGTGGATTATTCTCGTCATAATCCTCGCTGCGCTTTGCCTTTTTCAAGAACTCTTTACGCTCTTTCTCGAGAATTTCATTCTGCTGTTCAATTACTTTTTCCCAGCTTCGCTTGGATGCAGCATAAATAGTATCGCTTTTGCTCACCATATTGCCAAGTGAATCAAGTACATTATATGTAACTTTCAATGACAACGTATCGGAACGGTATATAGTAGAATCCTTGAACCAAAGTGTCAGTGTATCATTATTAACAGTATTCTCGATGATGAATGTACCGTTACTGTCAAAATCAAGCCCTTCAATAGTCGGTATTTCCTTGTTTGCCGCAGCAAAGTAGATATTCAGTTTGTTATGGCTATCGCGAGGATACTTAACGAGATATTGGGTATAGAAATCCTCCTTGAAGGCACGCAAGACAATATCATCGGGCTGGAAACGGGTATAGGGGACATACTTTATCGTGTCGATGGTAACACTGTCACGCCATACCGTATCGGGACGGATTGCCGGAGTTGCAAATGGCGAAATATGGGTATCCATAAATGCCAGCACCTCACTTTTCTGATCAAAAAGATAATTGTTGTTGGCTTCGCTCAACGCATACAAGCGATAATTTCCCGGAGCTATTCCCTTTATTACAAAATGTCCTTTTGAATCGGTACGCGAAACTCTCTCAAAAGGCAGTTTCGTGAATGCAGAATCGTCAAGGCATGAATGCAGACCCACAACAATGCCTTTTATAGGTTCCAGATCCTCTGCATTCAGGACGGTTCCTGAGACAGCCAATGTGTCGACTGTTTCACCAGTCGAGAAATAGTATGCAAAATCCTCGTACGGATTACCTTCGTTATTATCAACTATCGCATTACCGAAATCTATGGAATATGTAACATCAGGAACAAGTGTATCTGCAAGTTCCACTGTAACACGTTTTCCCGAAGACTTTATTACAGGCATCTGGATTTGAGGAGGAGAGACAACAACATTCTCAAAAGCATTTTCCAATTTAATATTTTCATCAAAATCAAGAATTATCTTGCCCGTCTTCACATTTGTTGCACCAATAGCAGGCCTTGCCTCCATGAGGACAGGAGGTTCTTCGTCGTATGGACCGCCATCAGGCGTTCCCATACTGGCGCATGCGAGAAATACAAGCAGCGATACAGCCAATAATATGTTGTCGTATACTTTCATCAAATATTATTAATATGCAAGAGTTCGTCAATATGCTGACGGTTATTACTCAAACGGGGAACTTTGTGTTGCCCGCCAAGCTTTCCTTTGCTCTTAAGCCAATCATTAAAAAGATTTTCTCTTGCAACAACTATTTCCAACTGCTGCATCGTCTTGTTCTTATAACGTTTAGCCTCGTAGTCAGAGTTTATCTTTTGCAACTCATTGTCAAGGATTTCAGCAAAGAGCTCTATTGATTCCGGCTTTTTAGCAAACTCAATAAGCCATTGGTGACGACATTGTGCAGACGCATCCATAAATACAGGTGCTGCAGTGTAGTCGAGAATCTGTGCTCCAGTTTCAGTACAAGCCTTCAAAAGTCCCTTTTCGGCATTATCAACAACAAGTTCTTCACCAAATGCATTTATAAAATGCTTTGTTCTACCCGAAATAACAATTTTATATGGATCTTTGCTCGTAAAACGGACTGTGTCACCAAGTATATATCGCCACAAGCCGCATGAAGTAGAAATCAGCATTGCATAGTTCTTTCCTACCTCGACTTCCCATAAAGGAACTACACGCGGATTAGGTGAATCAAACTCGTCAAACGGTATAAACTCATAGAAAATATCGTAATCGATCATCAATAGCATAGCCGGATCTGTCGGATCATTCTGAATTCCGAAGAAGCCCTCACTGGCATTGTAGGTCTCCATATATTTCATATCCGGATTCTTTATTATCTGACGGTATTGTTCACGGTAGGGTGTAAAGGCCACTCCACCATGAAAGAATACCTCAAGATTCGGCCACAATTCATCTACGGATGCTTTTCCCGTAATGTCAAGCATGTGCTTTATAACAGCCATCATCCATGATGGGACACCGGAAATGTTTGTAACATCCATTTTTGATGTAGCACGTGCTATCTTGTCCATCTTTTCCTCAAAGTCACCCAATAGAGCGATATCCTTGCCGGGAACACGGAACATGTTCACAAAAGGACTGCAGTTCTCTATAAGAATGGCACTGAGATCACCGACAAGCGAACCCGGCAAATTATAGTTTGACGCATGACTGCCGCCAAGTATCAAACTTTTACCGGCAAATATACGGCTGGACGGATTATTAGCCACATACTGGGCTACGACATCAAACCCGCCTTTATAATGGGCGTTCTGCAAACCGTGCGTAGTAACCGGGATAAACTTGCTCTTGTCGTTTGTCGTTCCCGAAGACTTGGCATACCATTTACAACGTCCTTTCCAAAGGACATCCTTTTCACCACGGCGCATCCTGTCTATGTAACCTTTAAGGCTTTCGTAATCCTGCACAGCAACAGAATTTGCAAACTGTTCATAATTTGCAATGTTTGAATAGGAATGCCTTATACCCCATTCCGTTCCCGAAGCTGTATTCAGCAGACGTTTAAGGACATTACGCTGTATCTGTTCGGCATCAGTCGCATATTTATATATCTGCTTTACCCTATGCTTGAGGAAAGGCTTCGTTATCGGTGTGAAATCCATGATTTCTTAAATATTTAAACTATAGCAATATTATTTGTCAAATGTCTTGAGACCCTTTTCAAGGAAATCGATATATGCATCAACGTCAAGATTGAAAGAATATGATCCGCAGAGAGGGTTGCCATCACCATCAACCAAAACATAGAAAGGCTGTGCATTCGCACCAAAACGATGACCTTGGAGATAGGTCCATTTGTCACCGACAGTCTCAAGCATAATCTTCTTGCCGTTCACCTCTACTTCAAAAGGTTTTGCAAGAGGTGTTCTGTCGTCAACATACAAAGAAGCAACAATATAGTCATCGCGCATGATATCTATTACGCGGTCATCACTCCAAACAGAAGCCTCCATATTACGGCAGTTCACACAACCATGACCTGTAAAATCCAACAATACAGGCTTACCCTCACGACGTCCCATTTCAAGCGCAAGCTCATAGTCATCGACATGAGGATGGAAGCTATTGTCATAGAGACTGAAATCCTGTGTGCTCATAGGAGGTGCAAAAGCACTGATAGCCTTACATGGAGCACCCCACAAACCAGGTATCATATAAATTGCAAATGCCAAAGAAACCAATCCCATGAAGAAACCTGGAACA
>JAEIGA010011395.1_pt1 | contig 13498 bp, 10 predicted proteins | sample 9270691 | NCBI WGS metagenome assembly JAEIGA01 (sample SAMN17057246, study PRJNA624740) | gut metagenome | biome: biome; isolation source: fecal sample | host: Bos grunniens | place: China: Xizang | collected 2019
CCAGACTTGCCGAAATCAACCCGTCAATACTGACAGCACTTTCAGCAACGGCACAGCGTATAAGCGAGGCCGAGAAGATATACCGCAACGCCATTGAAGAAGCCATCAAACGCGTGAAAAAGGGGGACGAGATAAGCATAGAAGCCCTTGAAAAGGAGATTTCACCCTCGGCACTATTACACGAAATACTCTCGCCACTGGGTTTCAACAGCTCGCAGATTGAGGATATATCGGGAGCAACAGGATGCGAAGGTGCAAGGCAGTTCCACACCCGGGAATGGAGTGTTGTCAAAGACAGGATAAAACTTATCATCACCCCCCGACAGAACGTTTTGCAAGAGAGCATATTATTACCACGCGAAGGCTCTGTTGAAACGGTATATGGTGTCTTGAATATTGCAGAGGCGGCATTCGACGGCAACATACCCAAACAACACAACATCGCCAGCTTTGATGCAGACAAGCTACATCTGCCGCTCACGTTGCGGCAAACCCGTCAGGGAGACCGCTTTGCCCCATTTGGAATGAAGGGTACCAAACTTGTGAGCGACTACCTCACCGACCGCAAGAAAAGCCTCATTGAAAAGCAGTCACAACTCGTTGTAACCGATGCAAAAGGTGAAATACTGTGGGTGGTAGGCGAACGTCCTGCCACGAATTGCTGCATCAACGGAAAGACAAATAAGATTCTTCGGCTTGTGTGGGAGAGAAAATGATTATTTCCTCATATCCTTGAGTGCCTCAATGGCATCATCGAATTCCTGTTCGGCTGCCATATTCCACAACTTGATTGCCTTGTCGCGATTCTTGTCAACCCCCTGGCCGTAGTAATAACATATTCCAAGATCATACTGTGCAGCAGCGTGTCCCTTCTTTGCAGCCTTCTCATACCACTCGACTGCCTTTGTATAATCCTGCGGAACAAATCCCCCTTTATTATAGTACATCGTACCCATAAGATATTGGGCGTTTACATTATCCTGCCCGGCCGATTTTTCACACCACTTGGCAGCAGCAGTCTTGTCCTCTTCAACGCCATGCCCCAAATAGTAACACTGGGCAAGATTATATTGCGCATCGGCATCACCGGCCTCGGCACCTTGAGTATACCATTTTACAGCCTCGACATAATCCACCTCACCTACAAGCCCAAGATAATGGTAATTGCCAACCTTGTTATAAGCCGGAACAAATCCCATATCAGCAGCCTTGCTGTATCTTTCAAAAGCGATTCTCATATTCATCTCCTCGGCATATTCAGACACTGAATATTCAGCAAGACAATATATTGCCTCGGCACAGCCAAGTTCTGCAGCCTTGTTGTAAAGCGCCATAGCCCTGTTATAATCAGAAACCGCTCCATCGCCCCAATAGTAACAGCCGGCCAATTGGCACATAGCATCGGGGTCACCACTCTTTGCAGCCTTGGCATACCACTCGGCAGCCTTGTAGTGGTCCTCCTTGACTCCGACACCCGAATAATAACAACCGGCAAGGATGTATTGGGCATCGATGTGTCCTTGAAGCGCAGCTTTCTCGTACCACATTACAGCCTGTACCGTATCCTTTGCCACCCCGGTACCTTTGCAATAACTTTCGGCAAGAGCAAACTGTGCCTTTGCATTTCCCTGAGTTGCCGATTTCTTCAGCCACGCAACAGCCTTGTCATAATCCTGGGCAACGCCATCACCATAAGCATAGGACATTGCCACATTGTATTGGGCGGAATCCAAGCCCTGCTCTGCAGCCTTCAGATACCAATAAAAGGCCTCATCACTGCTTTGTGCTACGCCTATACCATAGAAGAAACAATCACCTACCTCGTTCCAGGCAACAGGATATCCCTTTTCGGCTGCACGGTACAAGTAATCGAAAGCCTTTACAGAATCTGTTTCTACACCCTTGCCCAACTTGTAACAAACACCCAGATTGGTCATTGCAATCACATTTCCCTGTTCTGCGGCAAGCATATACCATTTTGCAGCCTCATCAACATCGGGCTTTACACCATAACCCTTGTGGTAACAGTTGCCAATGTTGCACTGCGCCATATCATTGCCCTGTGCCGCAGATTTCCTGAACCATGATAATGCCTTGTTATAGTTCTGCCCGACACCCTTGCCCGAGACATAGCACGCGCCAAGATTACACTGGGCAAAAGCATCGCCTTTCTTGGCGGCACTCTTCCATAGTTTGACAGCATCGGTGTAATTGCCGGCATTGTAAGCATCGAGGCCGTTGAGATACTCTTCAGAGCGCAACGTATCGGCCTTTTGCGGCACGTTGCAAAAAACGGAAGACGCTGTAGCGGAGTGTGAAAGAAGCAGACACATGGCTACAAACAACAGGTTCAGTACAGGAAACTTTCTCATTGCATTCACTCTTCAAGTTGTTTCAAAACAGCTCCGGCATCGGGGTGTCCCAACTCCATAGCCTTCTCCAGATTAGAACGCGCGTTCTCTTTTTCTCCCTTCTGTACATACAGACGGCCGAGCAGATAATACACATCGGGGGCCTGCGGTGCGAGTGTCTCGGCCTCTTTCAAGGTGCGGATACCCTCATCAAAAAGTTTTACACGATAACACAACACACCCTTTTCAATCTGATAGGCAACATTGTGGGGGGCCAAAGATATTGCGGTGTCGATATCATTCAGTGCCTGACGGTACATTTTGGCACCCAGTTCAGACTGCTCACGAAGATAATAGAACTCGGCTCCCAGAGTGCCGGCCATTATCTCCTCGTACCTGTTATAATCGAAAACAGCATCGCGGTACTTTCCTGCAGCAGCATTCACCAGGGCTCGGGTGAGTATATAGGGAGCATATGATTTTACAAGCATAGGATCGTAACAAGCCACAGCGCTGTCAAGCATTGCTACAGACTTTTCATAGTTCTCCACCGCCCTGTAACACTGCGATGCCTTTGCAAAGACATCGGCACTTCGCATATCGGTTGTCGCAAGCTGTTCATAACACACCGCCGCTGCAGCAAAATCACCTTTTGAACACAGGATTTCGGCTTTGCTGTTTATGAAAAGTGACTGACTGTCGGCTTCGATAGCCTTGTCAATCTCCGAAATTGCATTTGCAAACGAGAGCATCGGGTGTGAAACGGAATCGCAACTTAAAAGTATTGTATTTATAGTCTTGGCCTTTCCAAAATGCACCTCGGCAGGATTAGGGGCAAGCTTGAATGCCTTGTTCCATGATTGTTCAGCCGCATTGAGATCGCAAAGAATTACAGCCTCATATTCAGCCCTTGAGACATAACCCTCATAAGAATTGGGATACTGTGCAATGAAGTCATCGATGACATCCCTGTATGAGATGCTGTCGCCCACGATTGTCTGCATATAGAGGCAGGACAATGCATCTTCCTTACTCTGCGGCAATGCTGTGCGTATACCCATTGAAGGATAATATCCCCTACCATATACAGGAACAGATACATTGAGCAACGAAAGCACCGATGCTCCAATGGCATAGCTGTTTACCGTATCACCGGCTGCAGCCGGTTGCATGAGCGCCACTAGCTCACCCTTGCCGTCAACAAGGGGCAGAGCCAGGAAACTTTGCTCCATGGGCTTTGCCAGAGTATAATATGCACAGGAGTATATGGAATCCACCCGTTCTACAACTGCAGATTCCGTTATGCCATCCTTGCCGACGGCATAACCCAACACAAAGAGACTTTCACCAGCCTCTACAGGCGTTGAAGAGGCGTTCATATGTTTCAGCTTCTTGTCGGCAGCGACACGCACCTTTATGCAGTCAAAGACATCGTTTACACCGACAATTCTATTGACCGGACGTGCAACGCCTTTGTTGTCAATGACAACGGCACTGTCCGCACCCACAAAAAACGAGCGCGAAGAGAGCAGTTCACCACCGCCACCGACAAAAACTGCCACTCCATTATGCAGCATTACGCCCTGTCTGTAGGTTACAATACTTGCAACGGCCTGACGGGCCTTCCCAACACTCTTAGGCAACTTGTCGGCGAAAGCAGCCACGGCCGCCAGGCACAGGACACAGAAAACAAATCCCCTTCTACCCATTGTCATCAGTCATTCAAATGGCGCTGACGGACAGCTTCATAAAGTATCACACCTGTTGCCACAGAGACATTGAGCGACTCTATATTACCGTATTGCGGTATGGCAACCCAATCATCGCACAAGGCGAGGTGTTCCTGCGGGATACCCTTGTCCTCGGCACCCATCACCACACATACAGGCCCGGTGAAATCGGCCTGTGTATAGTTGATCTTGCCTTTTTCGGTAGCGCACACAACGCGTATTCCCGATGCCTTCAGATATTTCAAGGTCTCGGTTATGTTCTTCTCACGACAGACCGGCAACATATGCAACGCACCTGCCGATGTCTTTACAGCGTCGGCATTTACTGTAACACTGTTGTGGGAAGGTATGATTATCGCATCGGCACCGGCGCAGTCACACGTACGGGCAATGGAACCGAAGTTACGCACATCGGTTATACCATCGAGCAATACAAGGAATGGCACTTTGCCCTCCTCGTAAAGAGTGGGGACAAGAGTATCCACCGTTGCATACTCCACTGCCGACATATAGGCAATGACTCCCTGGTGATTCTTGCGTGTTATGCGGTTGAGTTTCTCTACCGGCACACGCACCACCGGAATAGTGCGCCCGCGAAGGGCTGCGAACAATTCACGCGACAATTCACTCTGCAAATCGCGCTTTACCAAAATCTTGTCAACCTCCTTGCCGGCCTCAATGGCCTCCAAAACGGCGCGTACGCCGAATATCATTTCATTTGCATTTACCATAAGACTCCATTATGATTGTGACAGCAATAGATTGGCTGCATTAATAGCCGCATCAGTGAGTACCTCGCCACTCATCATCTGTGCTATCTCACGCACCCTCTCCTGCTGTTCAAGTTCTACAATTTCCGTTACTGTACCTGCCGCCGTCTCCTCTTTGTGTACCTTGTAATGACGTGAGCCTAAAGCTGCCACCTGTGGCAGGTGGGTAATGCTCAACACCTGACGATTACAGCATCCCATCTGTTGCATCATACGGCCCATACGTTCAGCAAGTACACCCGACACACCGGTATCGACCTCATCGAATATCAGCGCCGGCTGGTTGTTTCCCGATGCCACAAGTGACTTGAGTGCAAGCATCACACGTGCCATCTCGCCACCCGATGCCACATCGCATAGCGGCTGGGGGGCACTGCTGCTGTTGGCAGAAAAGAGGAACGTGATGACATCGCAACCGAAAGGAGTGAAGCCGTCGGTCACGCCAAAATCCACCTCAAAGCGTATCATGGGCATACCAAGATTCACCAATATGGCAACCATCTCCTTTTGCAGGTGCTGGGCACTCACCTTTCTCACCTTTGTCATTTCTGCAGCAACTTTGGCAAGTTCCTTGCCGAGAGCATCTATGCGGCGTTCCAAAGCCTTTATATCATCGTCGCCACAAACAATCCCGTCAAGACGTGCGGCAAAATCGGCATCGACAGCCAACAAATCACCCACCGTCTCCACACGATGTTTCTTGAGCAGACCATATATCATGGCCAAGCGGCGCTCTACATACTCGAGCCTATCGGGTGAATACTGCACGCGTCCGGCACGTTGCTCCATTTCACTGCAACAATCCTTGAGTTCAATATAGCAATTCTCCAGACGTGATGACAACTCACCTGCCGCACTGTAGTGTGAAGAAACACGTGAGAGCGCATTTGCCGATTCGCGTAACGCCTGCAAAAGACTGTTGCCCTCGCCATCTATCCCTGAACAGGCACCATACAACGCAGCCTGTATCTCCTCGGTGTGTGAAAGTTCGCTCAACTCCTGCTCCAGAGACTCCAATTCACCATCGGTCAATTTTGCAGCCTGCAGTTCCTCGTGCTGGAAACGAAGCCACTCCTCGTCGCGACGGCTGTTCTCCAGGCTCTCCTTGAGCCTCTTGAGTTCAGCATTCAATCCGCGATATCTGTCGTAACGTTCCTTGTAATCATCAAGCAACGCCTTGTTATCCGACAGCATATCAACCACACGAAGCTGATAGTTCCTGTCGCCGAGCAACAGGTTCTGATGTTGCGAATGTATGTCAACCAGACGGGCACCAAGTTCCTTCAGCTGTGCTACCGATACGGGTGTATCGTTAACAAAAGCCCTGCTACGTCCCGAGGCAGCCACCTCGCGACGCACTATGCACTCGCTGTCATAATCGAGATCATTCTCCTCGAACCAGCCCTGCAATGCCAAATCAGAGATGTCGAAGCACCCCTCTATCACACAACGGTCGGCGCCTTCACGTATTGACTTTGCATCGGAACGTTGCCCAAGCAACACTGATATGGCACCCAGAAAGACCGACTTACCGTGACCGGTTTCACCCGTAATGACAGAAAAGCCTGCGGAGAAATCAACCTCCACACGCTCAATCAGTGCAAAATTACGTATCGATATATGCTTCAGCATCAATTGTTGTTTTTTGTTATCTTATCCCACTCCGATGACAATGACGGATTTATGTCAGATAATATCTCCACCACACTCTTCTTTTCATCGGGAGTACATTTTGAATATACATTGACAATCTCATCCACTTTGTACTCGGTGAACAGTTTTGTAAAATAGGCCATCGGGCGGTCCTCATAGGCTTTCTTTAAGAGGTCAAAGCTCTCTGTAATGGCCTTGCGTCCCTCGTCGGCATTCCTGAACATCGTATCAAGGCCAAGACGGTGATACTTGTACATCAGCTTACGCACGGGTTCCATGGCACCGTTCATATAATCATCTATTATCGAATAACGGTTAGTCCCGCCACTGCTGGCACGCCACCCTGCATCACCAAGATTCTGGGCATTGTTGGCAATTGTCAATGATTTGTTCAGGAATTCGCTGCCACCAAGCTCGCCCATTGAATCCAGATCCATTCCCACAATCATATACACATAGAAGGCTATGACAGCTGTGAGATTGTTGTCCAGATTATCCTCAACGAATTCCAGACGATCAAAAGGCTGATATTTGAATTTGATGCTCTTGTCCTCGTACTGGAATATTGTCGATGAATAGGAAGCACCATACACAGGACGCGAAGCCTGGACCATCAAAGAACAATCGAAAGAACCATCGTTTGAGTACGAATTGACAATGAAGGTAAAGTTGCAGTTGATACGTTCAACCTCCTCGTACACGTTAGGAGTCCACTTGCGGTCATTGATGAAAGCCTTCAGCGCCTCTTCGAGCTGTGTAAAGACCTCGGTGTTCGAACCCTGAACCTTTGATGCATTGAGTGTCACATTCGCGTTCAGCTCCTCACCGGCGGCGCTTGCCGACAACGGCAACAGCAAGAACGCCAGGACAAGCAACAGTTTTGACAAATGTGCCACGATATCCTTTGCCACCTCCTTCTTGCTTTTCAACGGGAAGGAACTCTTGCCCTGCCTGTCAATTATAGTCACCTTGTTGGTGTCACAGGCAAAGCCCGCTCCCTTATCCTCAAGCGAGTTCAGCACAATGAAATCAAGGTTCTTCTTCTCAAGCTTCAGACGAGCATTCTCCTCGGCATTGTTCGTCTCGAGCGCAAAGCCCACGAGCAATTGCCCATCACCCTTTACAGCACCCAGAGAGGCTGCGATATCACTGTTTGGAGTAAGTTCAATAAACATATCATCGGCCGTACGCTTCATTTTCTCGGGCGCACACTGCGCTGGACGATAGTCGGCCACTGCGGCAGAAAGCACGGCCACATCACAGCCGGGGAACTCTTTCATTGCAGCATCATACATCTCGCGCGCCGACTCCACATCAATCCTTCTTATCCCCAGATTCTTGCACTCCAGAGAAACAGGCCCTGCAACAAGGGTGACATCGGCACCACGCGCCGCACACTCCTCGGCAATCGCAAACCCCATCTTGCCCGACGAGTAATTGCCGATGAAACGCACAGGGTCAATCTTTTCATATGTAGGCCCGGCCGTCACAAGCACTCTCTTACCCGCCAGCGCGCTATTGCCTAAAAAAAAATCTTTGAGGCAGTCGATAATAGCAGCCGGTTCTTCCATACGTCCCTTGCCGCACAGATGGCTTGCAAGCTCACCTGATGCAGCCTCAATTATGCAGTTGCCATAGCTCTTCAGCACCTCGACATTACGCTGTGTCGAGGGATGGGCATACATATCGAGGTCCATTGCCGGAGCAATGAATACAGGAGCCTTCATCGAGAGGTAAGTGGTAACAAGCAGATTGTCGGCAACACCGCCGGCCATCTTGCCCAGTGTCGATGCCGTTGCCGGCGCTATGACCATGGCATCGGCCCACAAACCCAACTCAACATGGCTGTTCCAAACGCCACTGTCGCTATGAAAGAAGTCACACATCACAGGACGTCCCGACAATGTAGAGAGTGTCAGCGGGGTTATGAAATCCTTTGCAGCCGGTGTCATCACAACCTGCACGATTGCACCCTCCTTTACCAACAAGCGTACAAGCACAGCCGCCTTGTAGGCAGCTATACTACCAGTCACGCCCAAAACAATATTCTTTCCTTTCAGCATTCAGCCTTCTATTTTTCAGTGTTTCACACATTGCTGCCGCAGGCTTGCATAGAGTCCTGCCCAGCATGTTTACTTATTCATTCCGCGCAACTTTATGCGGGTAAGCACCTGTTTGGTATTCAGGGAGAATTCTCCGTTCATCATCCAGCCATAGTACCCGGGATCACGGTCAAGCACCGCATCCACCGGCATGCCCTTATACTTTCCGAAATTGAAAACCTCCCTGCCGTTGGCATCATACACAATGCGGCCTGCAAAATCCACATTGTTGGTAAAAGAGGACTCCTTGGACAACGCATCCATATCGTTCACCATATCGGCATAATGGTCAAGCTGCGCCTTGAGGACCTCGTATGTCGCACGTGTATCCGCAAGCGCACTGTGGGCATCCTCAAGCACCTGGCCGCAATAGAACTTGTAAGCGGCCGACAAAGTACGCGGTTCGCGTTTATGATAAAGCACCTGTACATCAATGGCCCTCAATCGGGACAAATCGATGTCCACCTGCGCACGCAGGAACTCCTCGGCAAGAAGGGGCAGGTCGAAACGGTTTGAGTTGAAACCAGCCACGTCGCATCCTTCGAACTCATTGGCAATCTCCCGTGCAACCTCCTTGAATGTTGGACAGTCTTTCACATCCTCGTCATAAATGCCGTGTACAGCCGAAGCACCCTCGGGAATATGCATTCCGGGGTTTATGCGCCTTGTATACTCCAGTTCCCTGCCGTCGGGCATTACCTTAATGTAGCATATCTCGACAATACGGTCTTTTGAGATATCCGTACCGGTTGTCTCAAGATCAAAAAATATTATAGGCTTTACCAGATTCAGTTTCATAACTAGCAAGGCTTTTTTAGTCTGTAAGCATCATTGGCATCAACAGCATCAGCAGCTCCTGCTTGCCCACCTGCTCAGCCGGAACAATGACACCGGCACGCGAAGGATCGGCAAGTTCAATCACCACATCCTGACCGGGAGTATTGTTTAGGATATCGATGAGGAACGATGCACGGAAACCGATGTTCATTGAAGCACCGTCATAGCTGCAAGCGATGCTCTCCTCAGCCGATGTAGAGAAGTCTGTATCCTGTGCCGAGATGACAACCTTGTTATCCTCGAGATGGAGCTTGACAAGGCTCACCTGTGACGAGAATATTGCGACACGGCGCAAAGTGCTTATCAAGGCCGCGCGGTCAACAGTAAGCTTGTGAGGGTTGTTCTGCGGGATTACAGAGTTGTAGTTGGGATAACGTCCGTCAAAGAGGCGGCATACCAGTTTGTACTCACCCATATCAAAGATTGCGAAGCGGCCATCGAACTCAATTGCCACATCCTGCTCTTCTTCGCCAAGAAGGTTCTTGAGGAGTGTCGCAGGCTTCTTTGGAAGAATGAATGCCGACTTTTCGGCACCGGTTACCGAATAGTCGCGGCAACGTGCGAGCTTGTGGCCGTCCGAAGCAACCAATGTTATGCTCTCGGGAGTGAAGTCAAAATAGACACCGCACATGATAGGACGCAACTTGTCATCGGCAGCAGCCGCAAACAAAGAGCAGGAAATGCCGTTTGAAAGCACCTTTGTGGGAACATTGATTGCCACAGCACTCTCGCCAAGGACTGCAGCCGAAGGGTACTCATCGGCATTCTGACCTACAAGGCTGTACTTACCGTTCTGATAGTATATTGTTATTTCAAGAGTCTCTTTCTTTACATCGAAACGTACCGGCTGCTCCGATATCTCCTTCAAAGAGTCGATGAGAATTTTAGAGGAGATGGCAAAGCTGAAGTCCTCGGAACAATCCACCACCTCAAGCGAAGTATTGAGTGTGTTGTCGGGGTCCGAAGCTGTCAATGTGAGCTTGTTGCCCTCGAGTTCGAACAATACGCAATCCAGCACAGGAATTGTATTCTTTGAATTGATTACACGGCTGATGGTCTGCAGACGAGACGACAGCAAAGAACTTGATACTGTAAAATTCATGGTATAAAAATTTTAATTGATTTTGCACATTAAGCCTATCGCGCTCGCGCGCGTAGTATCTACAAAGATAAACTAAATATATAGAAACCGATAAAAATGAAGCAAAAAAAATTGCATTTCGTGAATAAAAGAGCTATTTTCGCCCACAATTTAAAGAAAACTATGGAGATTACAGGAAAAATCATCGCAGTGCTTCCCGAGAGAGGCGGCGTATCAAAGACAGGAAATGAGTGGAAAATGCAGGAATACGTATTGGAGACACACGAGCAGTTCCCAAAGAAACTTTGTTTCAACGTTTTCGGTGCAGACAAGATAGCACAGTTCAACATTCAGGCCGGCGACGAGCTTACAGTGTCATTCGACATCAACGCACGCGAGTACAATGGCCGTTGGTACAACGATATCCGCGCTTGGAGAGTCGAGAGAGGCGCAGCTCCTGCTGCCGCAGATACACCGGTCATCAATGCACCTAAGGTAGAGGTACCCGACTTCAGCAAGGCTGCAAACGACCCCGATGACCTTCCATTCTAAACAACAGGAACCATTGGTTTACAAATAGTTGAGGCGCACTATTAGTGCGCCTCATTTTTTATTGTATCAACCGAAGATACAGCAACAAAAAAACTTTATCTATCCCTGTTTCAGGCGTTCAAGATTGCAATGCATCAGACACTCGTTCTCGTCATACAGGTGCATTCCGTTTCCAAGACAGTAACGCCAGGACTTGCAGGAGGCACACTTGCCTTTCTTTGCCCAACTGCGGTCACGGAACTTTGCAAAACGCTCATTCCACACGTCCCAGAGATTATCAGTATATATATTCCCCTGATCGAAATTCGCTCTTATGCTCGTGCATCCCGATATCGAACCATCTATACGTATTCCGGCAATACCGATACCGGCCATACAACCGAAGAAGGTATCCCTGACCTCGGCCTCATAGCCGCCCAGGAAGCCTTCACAGGCGTAAGAACATTTTATCCGGCCCTCTTTGCGGGTTGCAGCTATGAAGTCCATAAGAGAGCGGTACTGTTGCGGTGTAAGCTGGAGTTTCTCATTATCCGAAGCTCTGCCGGCTGGGAAGATGGTAAATATTCTCCACGCCTTGCATCCTTCGCTTATCAGGAACTCTTTGAAGTCATTCAGAGAATCCAGACTATCGGGTGTAACACACGTCACTACATCATAGGGAACGCGGTTTCTGACCAGCAGACGCAACGCTCTCACTGCATTCCTGAAACTTGCAGGGTTACGTCTTATGGAGTTGTGGTACTCCTCGAAACCATCAATAGAGAGAGCCACTACACTCATTCCGGCGCCCATCAACGATGCCAGGCGCTTTTCATCAAGCAGCATTCCATTGGTGACAATACCCCATCTATATCCTCGCGAGCAGAGTTCCCTGCCCACATCCTCAAGATCCTTTCGCAGCAATGCCTCGCCACCGGTAACGGTGACCAACACCTTCTTTGCATCCACATGAGGGGTAAGCGTGTCAACGGCACGCAGGAAATCCTCGGCCGGCATATCCTTGACATCGGACACGGCACGACAATCACTGCCGCAGTGGCCGCAATTCAAGTTACAGCGCAGGGTACACTCCCAGAACAGGACCTTCAGTTCGTGTTCCTTTACCAGATCCTTGCGTACCGATGCGAACAGTTCCAGCGCAATACGCTTGCGGAGCGAGAGTTTACAACTCATTCGGCCTCGGTTGAAGCCTCTTCAGAGGCATTCTCATTCTCCTCACCCTCTACCTGCTCCATGCTCTCTTTGAAATCCTCATACTCGTTGTATGATTCATCGTAGAAATCACCATAACAGGCAGTCAGCATTGGCAACGACGAAAAACCCAACAACAGGATTGAATACTTTTTCAATTTTTTCTTGAAACTCATGACAATACGAATTAATTCACAATCCAGTAAAAAGAAATTCTTCCTATGCTTGCGGAAGTCTTTGCAAACATAGGAAGAAATCGTCTAAAATCAAAAAATATAAATAATTTTAACAAAGCGTCACGAGTTCATACTCAACAGGAATTCATCGTTGTCCTTGGTCCTTTCGAGCCTGTCCTTCACGAATTCCATTGCCTCAATCGGTGTCATGTCCGAAAGATACTTGCGCAGTATCCACATACGATCAAGTGTCTGGCGGTCAAGCAACAGGTCATCACGACGTGTAGATGATGCAATGATGTTGACTGCCGGGAAAATACGCTTGTTTGCAAGTGAACGGTCGAGCTGAAGCTCCATGTTACCCGTACCCTTGAACTCCTCGAAGATAACCTCGTCCATCTTTGAACCGGTATCAATGAGTGCTGTCGCAATGATTGTGAGCGAACCGCCATTCTCAATGTTACGGGCTGCGCCAAAGAAACGTTTTGGCTTGTGCAGCGCATTGGCATCGACACCACCCGAAAGCACCTTGCCCGATGCCGGTGAGACTGTATTATAGGCACGCGCAAGACGTGTGATGGAGTCAAGGAAAATTACCACATCGTGTCCACACTCAACCATGCGCTTTGCACGTTCAAGCACAATGCCCGCAATCTTCACGTGACGCTCGGCCGGTTCATCGAATGTAGATGCAATGACCTCGGCGTTCACAGAGCGTGCCATGTCGGTCACCTCCTCGGGGCGCTCGTCTATGAGCAGCATAATCATATAGGCTTCGGGGTGGTTTGCAGCAATGGCATTGGCAATATCCTTTAGGAGCATTGTCTTACCCGTCTTTGGCTGTGCCACAATGAGGCCGCGCTGTCCCTTGCCTATGGGCGAGAAGAGATCAACGACACGCGCCGAGAGATTATCGTAGCTACCGGTACAGAGTGTGAATTTCTCATCGGGGAACAATGGGGTGAGGTTCTCGAAAGAGACGCGGTCACGCACAAGTTCGGGCGACGAGCCGTTGATGCGGTTCACCTTTACAAGCGGGAAATATTTCTCTCCGG
>JAEIGA010011396.1_pt1 | contig 13498 bp, 12 predicted proteins | sample 9270691 | NCBI WGS metagenome assembly JAEIGA01 (sample SAMN17057246, study PRJNA624740) | gut metagenome | biome: biome; isolation source: fecal sample | host: Bos grunniens | place: China: Xizang | collected 2019
CCCGTCTCCTTCTCGCCATTAATGATAGCCCAGTTGATGGGTGCAGCACCGCGATACTGGGGTAGCAGCGAGGCGTGGAGGTTGAATGTGCCGAGGCGGGGCATTGCCCATACAACCTCTGGCAACATGCGGAAGGCGATTACGATGCCGAGGTCGGGGTTTAGCTCCCTGAGTGCTGCGAGAAATGCCTCATCGCGCAACTTCTCGGGCTGGAGGATGGGGAGTCCCAACTCGCGTGCCGTACACTTAACATCGCTCTCGTGTACCTTCTGTCCGCGGCCTGCGGGCTTATCGGGTGTAGTTACGACAGCAATGATGTTGTAGCCCTCTGCTACCAAGCGCTTAAGCGAGGTAGAGGCGAACTCGGGCGTACCCATAAATACTATTCTCAAACTCTTTGCATCCATATCTTGCATTGTTTTATTCTACTTATTTCTTACTTTTTTTTAGGCGCTTGAAGAACTTTCCTACACGCTTTGCCATGCGGCGCATGCGCACATCATACCAGTCGGTATCGAGCAACGATGAGTCGTTCTTTGCCTTTACGGTGAGGTATATTGCCACCAGCATAAATATCGGTATCGGCAGCCACATGCCGTAGAGAGCATCCCATGTGCCCTCCTTTGCCATCTTTTCACCCCATATGCTTATGACATAGAATATGACGAAGAAGATGACCGAGATTACGGCGGGAAGACCCAGTCCACCCTTACGGATGATAGCACCCAGAGGTGCACCAATCATGAAGAAAATAAGGATAGACACGGGTAGTGTGAGCTTGCGGTGCCACTCATTGAGCGAGAGGTAGAACTGCGTAAGCGGAATCTTCGACGACTGCTCATCGAATGTATATGAGCCCTGCGCCGAGCGAGACTGGCTATATGCCGTCTGGTAGACCTTCGCACGCTGGCGTATTGATAGGTCTGCGATAGAGTCGTAGAAGTTGATAGGCTTAAATGCCGTGCGGTCGATATGCAAACTGTCGTCAGGGAAGATGGTCGTATCGCGCACGAATATCTGTCGCTTGACGGTGGGTGTGAGGCTCACCACATTGTAGTGTTCAATCTGAATCTCGAGCGAGTCCATCAACTCTTCCAAGCCACTCATATTTCGGGTGCGTGACTCGGTAAACTCGCGCGACATATCACCATCGGGGCGACCTACCTTATCTACAGGGATTGTGGCATCCTGGCGTGAAAACTCGTGTATGCGAATGCTATTCTTGTCGTACCACTGGCTGCTGCGCGTGTGCTCATATGTGCGGCCATTATGCAGTGTCACATAGAGGTAGCCCTTGTCCTCCGACATGCGGATATATCCCGACTCGGCAACAGTTGTTGTCATGTCACCATTTGTGCTACGCGTATCGAAGATAAGTACATCGCTCAACTCCTTCGTCTTGGGGTCCTGATGCTCCACGCGGATGCTCATGTCGGGCAGGCCATTAAAGAACATACCATCCTGGAATTGCAGCTCCTGACGCTGCTCGCGGATGTCGAACAAAATCTCGTACATACGCGCATTTGCGGCCGGTACAATGTTATTCGTGAGGTAGAAGCTGAATACAGAGATTAGACCCACGATGATGATAAGAGGCTGCAAAATACGCATGATGGACATACCCGAGGACTTCATCGCAAGAAGCTCGTAGTGCTCACCCAAGTTGCCCAATGCCATGATAGATGAGAGCAACAGCGCCAAGGGAAGACCCAGAGGTACCATGTTTGCCGTAGCACATACCACAAGCTCGGCTATGGTGAAGAAGTCAAGACCCTTGCCCGTAAGTTCGTCAATGTATCGCCACACGAAGTTCATCATCAAGATGAAGAGCACGATGAAGAATGTCGCAGCGAGTGGACCTATGTAGGCCTTAATGACGAGGCGATGAACGCGCACCATCATCATCGAAATGATGATAAGCGCTATGGCTATCCATAGAGGTATGGTTATGGTGCCCCACGACAAATCTATGAGGTCGTATAGCTTCGCTGCTGCAAGGTGCGTAAACCAACCAAGCAGTGGCAACGACAGAAGCGAGAGTATGGTACTTTTACTATTCTTCATATATTTAATCTCCAAAGCCTATGCTCGTGTAACGCCCTTGCGCACCCTGCGACGTGTGATGTCGAAGAGTTTTACTAGAAGTAACGCCACCGAGAGAAGGAATATTATGCAGCTACCCGTGGGGATGCCTCCTCCATTAGGTAGCTCTATTTCGTAACTCATCACAAAGCCGACTACATTGCACACAACGGCAACGATAATAGCGAGTAGGGTAATACGTCGGTAATCCTTTGTGAGTGTGTTTGCCACAACCGTGGGTATTGTCACAAGCGACATCAGCAGCACAATGCCCATGACCTTTATCGAAAGCACTATGGTGATGGCCACCACAACCGACATAATGTATGCTATAAGTCCTACGGGTAGTCCCTGGCTGCGTGCATACTCCTCGTCGAAAGTTATATACATAATCTTGCGACCCCAAAGTATCGCACCGCCTACAACAACGACCATGAGTACTGCGAGCCACTTGATGTCTGCGCTATCAACAAGCGATATGCTACCAAAAAGATAACTCGGAAGTTCTACGGCGTAGCCTGGTGTTAGTGACATGAAGAGTGCTCCAATGGCCATTCCCACCGACCAGATGATGCCTATTGCCGAGTCCTCCCTTATGCGACCACGGCGCGATGCGAACTCCACGCCTACGGATGCCACCGAAGCAAACAGCAATGCTCCGACAAGAGGGTTGAAGCCTGCGTATATAGCCAAGCCCAGGCCGCCAAACGAGGCGTGGGTGATGCCACCACTGAGGAAGACCATGCGTCGTGCCACGACATAGCTGCCCACAATGCCACACGTAATGGCAGAGAGCAGGCATGCCACAAAGGCGTCGGCAAGATGTCCATAGACTGCTATGTCCTCGAATAGGCTCATTCTCCTTGTTAATAATAAATCGCGCAAATGTACTTTTTTTTCGCGTAACAACGAAATCTTTTTTCACTTTATCTTAACTTTTTGTAACTTCGCCCAATGAAAGTGCCCAAAATAGGGGTTACAATGAAATTGTAAATTGATTTTTATATGCAGGAGAAGAGGGTTAGTTTTCACACTTTGGGCTGCAAGCTCAACTTTTCGGAGTCGTCAACCTTGGCACGCGAGTTCGAGCGTGGTGGATATCGCCGTGTTGAGCCATCGGAACCTACCGATGTGGCAGTGATTAACAGCTGCTCGGTGACGGAGCATGCCGACAAGAAGTGTCGTAATATCATTCGTAAAATTCACCGCCGTAACCCCAATGCAATCATCGCTGTAACGGGTTGCTATGCACAGCTTAAACCCGAGACTATTGCTGCTATTGAGGGTGTTGATATTGTCTTGAGTAACAACGATAAGGGTGATTTATATAAACGAGTAGTTGAACTAAAAGAGAGGGGCAAGGCGGAGGTCTATAGTTGCTCTGTGGAGAACCTTACACGCTTCTTTGCAGCCTACTCTTCGGGCGACCGCACACGCTCATTCCTGAAGGTGCAGGATGGCTGCGACTACAAGTGCGCGTACTGCACCATCCATTATGCTCGTGGCTCAAGTCGAAATATGCCTATTGCTGACATTGTTGCCGAGGCTAAGGAGATTGCCGCAGCGGGGCAGAAGGAGATTGTTATTACGGGTATAAACACGGGTGATTTTGGTCGCACAACGGGCGAGCGTTTCATAGATTTGTTGCGCGAGTTGGATAGGGTGGATGGCATCGAGCGCTACCGTATTTCGAGTATAGAACCCAATCTTATAACTGACGAGATTATAGAGTTTTGCGCCCAGTCACCTAAATTTGTTCCTCACTTCCATATTCCCCTGCAAAGTGGCTCTACGCGCATCCTTGGGCTCATGCGCCGCCGCTATACCGCAGAGCGCTATCGTGAGCGCATTGCGAAGATTCGCGAGTTGATGCCCGACTCATTCCTTGGAGTAGATGTCATTACTGGTTTTCCTGGTGAGGGCGAGGAGGAGTTCATGGAGACATATCGTCTTTTGGAGGAGGTGGGTGCATCATTCTTGCACATCTTCCCATTCTCGGAGCGACCTGGCACTCCCGCGGTGGACATGCCTAATAAGGTGCAGTCGCGCATCTCTACGGAGCGCGTTTCGCGCCTCGAGGAACTCTCTGCAAGACTCAATCGCGCCTTCACGGAGAGGTTTATTGGCACAGAGCGTGAGGTATTGTTCGAGAGTACAAATCACGATGGTGTAATGTATGGATATACAGATAATTATCTACGAGTATCTACACATTTTGATGAGAAGTATGTCAACAACATTTGCCGTGTGCGCCTCGATAGTATCGATGCAAACGGCGATGTATGTGCGACATTGATAGAGTAAATTTTGGAAAATTAACACAAAAGTGTTACTTTTGTCGGGTTATTACTATAGCAAATTTGTAACGCTGTGATTAAACTACTCAAAAACATATTCAGCATCCGCACCCTCACCCGTCGTATGAGGGTGGCGTTCATGTGTCTTTTGTTGTTGCTCTTTGTCTCGGGCGTAGTCTCGCTTTTGGAGCTTGAGCGCGTTAGTAAGGATACCGAGGATATCCTATTGGCGAGCAAGGAGAATGTCGACCTTGCAGGCAGCATGCTTACGGCCCTGAACGAGCAGAATGACGTGATGATTACACTTGCGGTTGCGAGTGGTAAGTATGATGATATTAAGACCTACAGCGCTCGCTGCGAAGAGTCGATATCACATTTGACGCATTCTACACTCCTTGCACAGCGCAAGATGCAGCAGACCGAGACTCCAGAGGCGGCAGATAGCCTTGTTTTGGTTACAAGCCGAGTTAACGAACTCGCCCAAACCTATATCCGAGGCGAGGTGCATCGAGCAATCGCCATGTCGCTTTTGGATAGTGTTGCCGTTGTGCCAACTACTCATGAGTGGTATGTAAATGAGTACAAGCCCGAATATGAACTGACAACACAGCAGATTACAAAGTACATGACTGGTGTCCACAATACACTAGGCCCCGAGGTTAACAACCTTAGCCATACTGCGCGCCGTGCTGTGACTCCTGTCTTTATCTCGTTGATTGTGATGGTGGTAATCGTGATAATGTTCTACTACTTCTTCAACTACTACTATGTGCGCCCCATTCTGCGAATCAACAATAGCCTTGGTGACTATATCACCTATAAGAAACCTTTTGATGGTGAGATTCCTTGTCGTGATGAGATGGTAGCATTGCGCGACCGCATTGCGCAACTGGCAAATAAACAGCCTAAACAGTAATCAGTTAGAGCAGGGTAGTTATGCGAATACACGCCGTGATACGATATATTGGCATGGTGCTGCAGTTCATTGCAGCATTCATGCTGTTGTCTGCTATCGTCTCAATGCTCAATAACTACGACTCGGCATTCTATCCACTGCTATTGTCCTCATTCCTAACCTCTTTGTTGGGATTTTTCCCTCTTATCTTTGCGCACAAAGCCGAGGATATTAAGATTAAGGAGGGTTATGCCATTGTTGTGGGCTCATGGCTTGTGGCCTGCATCGTGGGAACATTCCCATATCTGATTTGGGGCGGCGAGTTCACCATTATAAACGCATGGTTTGAGAGTGTGTCGGGCTTTACAACCACGGGCTCGTCTATCCTTAACGACATCGAGTTCCTGCCACGCGGAATGCTCTTTTGGCGTGCTGCCTCGGCATGGATTGGTGGTGTCGGTGTTGTGATGTTCGCCCTGGTCATCCTTCCCTCGATGGGTCGTAGCCGCCATATGCTCTCAAATGTGGAGCTTTCGACCATCGCAAAGGATAACTTCCACTATCGCTCGAGGGTTATCATCCGCATCCTTACCATGGTCTATGTTGGCCTTACGGCTATTACTACCATTGCGCTAAAGTTGGCGGGCATGACATGGTTTGACTCTGTGACTCAAGCGATGTCGGCATGTGCTACATGTGGTTTCAGCACCAAAAACCTATCTATTGGCTTCTGGGATAACCCCTTAATTGAGCTGATACTCATCATTGCTATGACTCTTGCGGCAATACACTTCGGCATACTATATGCCACTATGACGGGCCGCAAAAACAATATTTTCCGCTCGGAGGTCGTTCGTGCTTTCATAGGCATGATGTCCATTTTCGCGCTGGCAATATCGTTCAGCCTCCTGGCCGATGGTGTCTACGATAATTGGGGCGAGGCTATACGACACTCGGCATTCCAGGTAGTCAGCATAACCACGACTTCGGGATTTGCTACGGCAGATACTAACACCTGGACACCGCTTGCCGTCATATTGTTGATATTGCTTTCGGTTGTGTGTGGTTGCGCAGGTTCAACATCGGGTGGTATGAAGGTCGACCGCGTGCTCATAGCGTCAAAGATTATTCGCAACCGCATGAAGGTTCAGCTGCATCCTAACGCTGTGATACGCACAAAGGTAGATGGTGCAGTGCAGGACGAGGGTGTGCAGAGCCTCGTGATGACATTTATCGTGGCGTACATCATGACCGTATTGCTTGGCACGATTGTCTATGCAACATTTGGACTCGATATCGTAACATCAGTTACTGCGGCCATTTCGTGTGTCAGCAATGTGGGACCAGGTTTCGGTGAGGTTGGCTCAATGTCAAACTTCGCAGACCTGCACGCTATTTTGAAGTTTAACTCTACGGCACTTATGCTTATAGGCCGTCTGGAGATTTTTGGATTTATTCAGCTGCTCTTCATCCGTTCATGGAGGTAGTGTAACGTAAAAAACTGATATTAAGTAGATAACAATATATGAAAAGGGCGATATACATAGCCGCAACATTACTAGCTTCGACACTTTCGGCACTTGCTATTAACACATGGCAAGACCCCATAGATGAACTCAATGACAATCCCGAATATGTAGAGCTACAACGTAGTGATAGGGAGTTGGTAAAGAGAGAGGACTCCGTGGCATTGGTTATGAGCGAGGCGCGTGATAGATTTCGCATCTATGCCGATAGTTTGACAAGTATGGGTCTGACTCCCAGTTCGGAGGATTTCAGCGCGTTTAGCGATCGCATTCTCGAACTCGAGCAGCAGATTTTCGATATACGCACCATGCGTGGTGACATCATTGCCCGCATCAATGAGTTGGAGCAGGAGTGGGTTCTTGCGCAGATGAATGCACCTATTGAGGAGCCTGCCGAGGAGGTTGTGGAGGAGAGTGTTGTTATACCTCTCTATCGCAATCTTATCGACAACCACTGCATCAAAGATGTGCTCTATGCGGAGGATTATGCGGAGTTGTGCGTTGCGCAGGCCGAGGATGCCGCTATGGACAGCCTTGTGGATGAGTATAATGCAATCTACAATCGCATGATGCATGTTGCCGAGCGTTATCGTACTACGGATAGCGAGGAGGAGGCCAACGAGTTGTTTGGTGAGTTCGCACTACTTAAGCGTCGCGCAGAGGCGAAGGCCGAGGAGATTGAGAGTCGATGGAACCATATCCTCGATACGAAGTATTACGCTTATGGCTATATCCTTGAGCGCGACCGCCACTACGATTTGCTCGATAACTCATCTGTGGAGTTTGCAGATATGCGCCGTGAGTGTTCACGCGAGGCGGGCAACTACGCTACCGATGCTTTGATGCACTATGCTCTTGGCCGCCCAACATTGCGCAAGTTCGAGTCGGATTTTGCACGCACTATGGGTCTTGAGGAGGCTGCAGATTCAATCGCTGCACTTCAGCGTGAGCCACGCGAGATTAACTACCGCCATGAGCCGTTGCATATCGAGCGCCGACTCTTCATCGACTTCCAGCCCATCGCTATTGGCCGCACCAACTTCTACAAGGAGAGCAACCCCATTCCAGACCTTAAGGTCTATGAGCGTGGTACTATCTACCGAATTCTTCTTGGCGAGTTCCGCAGCAAGCAGCCTATGACACTGTTCAAGGGTGTGCAGCCACTCTACATCACTCGCAACGAGGAGGGTAACTACCTCTACTATGCTGGTGGCTTCAGCACTCGCCGTGAGGCTGACGAGGCACAACTCTTCCTTAAGGAGAAGGGCTTCAAGTCTCCCGAGATTTGTCGCTGGCAGAATGGCGCGATGCTCAACATCACCACTGTGGAGCGCGATAACGATGGCAGTGTGGTTGTCCCAGTATCGGGTATGCGTTACATGATTAAGATTGTTGCAGATACACTCAGCGAGGAGCTTCGCACAATAATCAGCACCGAGGCACCACGCCAGAGCGTATCAAAGGAGGCTGACAGCTTTGTTCTGGGCACCTTCGACAATCGTGACGAAGTGGAGATTCTTGTATCTCACCTTGCGGAGAACACATCCGCCACCATCGAGATAATTGAGATTGAATTAAATGAATAAAAGTATATAAGACCGTATGAAGAGATTTCATATCTACATTGTTGCGATACTCGCTTTTGTAGGCATCATGACATCGTGTAGCCAGAAGGAGACCAACAGTCTTAATGTTCCCTCGAAGAGCATCCTGGTATCTATGCCTGGCGAGACAGGCTCAACAACCTTTGATAGTAGCAACATCACATCACTGGTGCCTATATCTACCCCCAAAGGCTGGGTTATTAATGACATCAATATGTACACCGAGACTATCACTGTAACAGCACCCTCGTCATTCGATAACGAGGAGGTGGAGAGTGGTACGCTCACACTTAAGGGTTACACCCCTACAGGTAATACAAAGATTGTGACCGTCTACCTCGCTATTGTTTCCAGTGAGGTCGACTTCACAAGTGCACCTGCAAACTGTTATGTCGCTTGTAAGCCAAAGACTCGCTATATCTTCGACCCAACTCGCGGTGGTAATGGCTCTGTGGAGCTTGCTACGGCCGAGATAAAGATTTTATGGCAGACAGCAAAGGACCTCATCGAGTATCTTGATATACGAAATGGCAAGGCTCACTTCTATGTATCTCCAAAGTCGGCAGATAAAGAGGATGAGGATTACAAAAAAGTAATACCAGGCAACGCGGTTATTGGTGCATACGACATCGATGGCAACCTCATCTGGAGCTGGCATATCTGGGTGACAAACAACGACCCTATGGCAGCCGAGAATACTGTTACCATCGGCGGTGTGACTATGATGAATCACAACCTTGGCGCAGATACTAATAGCGAGGGAGATGATGACCACGATGCTATCTATGGCTCATACGGTATGCTCTATCAGTGGGGTAGAAAGGACCCTATCCCTGGTTCTGATACATGGAATTTCAACCTTAACTACGATGCTGTCATCTACGATTTTGAGAACTTCTCTGAGTTGATTGCGTATGTAGAGTCGAGTGAAGGTGGTAGCATTGAGTGGACTAATGTTAATCCATTGAGCATCGTTATAGGCAACCCCGAGAATGGTTACGACTGGCTCTACAATGGCCACGACGATGCGTTGTGGAGTGCAACGACAAAGACTGATAATGACCCATGTCCTGCGGGATGGATTCTCCCCGATAGCTCTGTGTTTGAGTCTTTGACAATTGCGGCTAACGACGATGCTCTGCCATGGGAGGAGGCGCAGAAGATGTATGGCTGGTGGCTTGAGGATACTAAAACGGGAGATGCACACTTCTTCTCGGCTGCTGGTCGCCGCAACTACCTCGATGGCCGCCTCGACAATATGAATGTAAACGAGGAGTGCCCCGTGCCCTGGTCAGGTTACTACTGGACTGCAACGACTGATGGCAACAATGCCAAGGCGTTGTACTTCAACCTAAATACCAACACCCGCACATGGAACGGTATAGAGACTGCTCGCCCAATGCAGCGTGCTAACGCTATGCCCGTGCGATGCGTGCGCGAATAGGGTGTGATGAGCGCAATAGAAAAAGAGCCGACTCCCGAAGAGTTGGCTCTTTTATTGTCTAAATACCGAAGATGTTTCCCGTGTATTGTACGCTATTGTAGAATGGCGAGGATATCGTTAGCGTTGCACCTCCGTAGTGGGAGTAAATCTCGAATGAGAAGGTGAATGTCGTAGCCGAGAACATCGTGCTCTGGAACGTGACATGCCATCCATACTCCGTCTGCTCAACGGTGTAACCCTGCACACTCGATAGCACATAGTTGAATACCACGGGATAGTAAGGCGGAGTGTAACCCTTGAGGAATGGAATGCATACATCTACAGCCTCGCTCCATACGATAATCTCGTAGCAGGGATTTTGTAGGTTGCGCATCATGCCACCCGGGAGTTGTTGCATGGTCTCGGGCACGAAGCGATAGTTGTGTGAACGGATTGTAGAGTCTAATTGCTCGCGATACTCGGCTAAGCGCTGGGCGCGTTGCTGTTGTCGCGCCTCGTGTTGTGCTTGACGACTCTCTTTGTTTGATTGCGTCTCTTGCGCCACTCCCGAGATTGTGAATCCCAAGACGAGGAGTGCTACGACGCCAATTGCGATGATAAGTGTTCGTTTCATAGGCTTAAGGTTTTATGCCTCAGCCTATGAACAAACACCATACCACGATATTTATCTCTTAACGAAACGGTCTACAACGGCAGCGCAAGCTGCATCACCAGTGATGTTGAGCGTTGTGCGAATCATGTCGAAGATACGGTCGAGGGCGTAGAACAAGGGTAGACCCTCCAATGGAATGCCTGCTGCTACGAGTACCGCCGCTGCAAGGAGCGTAGGACCAGGAACACCCGCCTGACCAATAGCGCCGAGTGCGCAGACAATAGTAATTGATACATACTCCGTCATGCCAAGGTCGATGCCGTAGAGCTGCGCGAAGAATGTTGCAAGGAGCGCATAATAGATGGCGTTACCCGACATATTGATTGTAGCACCCAAGGGCAACACGAAACCTGATGTCTGCTTTGATACGCCCATTCTGTCGCATGCCTCCATGTTCACGGGGAGCGTAGCGAGTGACGATGCCGTAGAGAACGACACAATCTGGGGCTTAATCATCTCGCGGAAGTAGTTCTTGAGTGATACGCGTGAGAAGAGTGCTACGGTCAAAGGATACAAACCTAAGCCAATGATTGCCACTGCGATAAGGTCGAGCCACAAGACATTAGCCACCTGCATAAGGATGTCGAAACCAAATGTGCCCGTAGCATCTGCGATAAGACCGAATACACCGAATGGTGCGACATACATCACCTTGCCGATGCACCAGATGAGTGCCTCGAGGATGTTGTTAAGGCCATTGGTCAACATGCGGCGCTTCTCCGTAGCAAGTGCCGAGATACCAAAGCCGAAGAAGAGACCGAAGATGATAATCTGAAGGATGTTGCCAGTTGACAATGCCTCGATGGGGTTTGCGGGAATCATGCCGATTACAGTCTCCCAGAAGCCGGCTGTTGCAGGAGCAGCGCTCTCGGTAGCCACCTCACCTGCCTGGGCGATTGCAGTCATGCCATCTGCTGCAATATGTGAGCCTGGCTCGAAGATTACGCCGAGCATCAACGCTACAACGATAGAGATGATTGTTGTAACCATCATGTAGCCGATGCTGAGTCCGCCAACCAATCCCGCAGACTTTGTCTCGCCGAGTGCCGCTGCACCGCTGACGATAGATACAAAGACAAGGGGTACAACCAACATCTTGATAAGCTGAATGAAGAAGTCGCCAAGAGGCTTGAAGATTGAGGCATCCTCACCCATGAAGATACCTACAACGATACCTACAATCATCGCAATGATGATCCAGACACTAAGGTTTTTAAGAAGCTTTTTCATTTTCATACTGATATTTAGCGCAAAGTTAGCATTTTGCACTTTATCTGCAAAGTTGTCGCCAAAAATAGTTTGGTGTAATTGGATGGGAATGCAGAATTTTTCTTAAATTTGTAGAAAATTGTTTGTTATGGCAAGAAAGAATATCGTGGTTTTCACAGGTGCGGGCGTTAGTGCCGATAGTGGCATCGCTACGTTCCGCGACGCTGATGGCCTTTGGGCGAACTACAAAATCGAGGAGGTGTGCACTCCCGAGGCGCTAAAGAATAACCGCGCAAAGGTTATTGAGTTTTATAACTTGCGCCGCAAGGAGTCGCTCACTAAGCAGCCCAACGATGGACATCGCGCCATTGCCTCGATGGAGGAGTGGGCAGATGTCACCGTTGTGACGCAGAATGTCGACAACCTGCATGAGCAGGCTGGTTCTACACGCGTGTTGCATCTCCATGGTGAACTTATGAAGTTGCGCTCGGAGCAAAATCCCGACCTTATCTACGACATCAACGATGGCTGGGAACAGGACCTGGATGCCCGTGGCGAGGATGGAGCGTTATTGCGCCCACATATCGTATTCTTTGGCGAGAGTGTGCCTATGTTCGACGCTGCGTGCAAGATTGTTGAGCGTGCCGATATCCTTATTGTTGTGGGTACATCGTTGGCGGTATATCCCGCAGCGATGCTTGTCTACTATGTTCGCGATAAGCAGGTGCCAATCTACCTTGTCGACCCAGGCGCACCAAACACAGACCTTATAAAGAATCCTCTTACGCATGTCAAGGAGCGCGGTGCCGTGGGTCTTCCACAACTTGTTGAGCAGTTGAAAAATGAGTTTGCTCAGTAGGGTAGCGAGCCGTGCCGAGAGGCTGCGTGAGTTCTGTCGCAAGGAGGGCTATAATACAAACATTGCCCTCTTTGTAGACTTATCGCGCCATTCGGGCAGGCGAAGGTTTGTGGCGTGGGACTTCGAACGAAATGTGCCAATATTCACATGTCCTGTAAGTCATGGTAGCGGCTCGGAGAGGTCACATGTTAGGTCGGCCTATGCTCGGGTGTCAAACGAGGATGGTTCACACTTATCATCCCTTGGCCGTGCCCTTGTTGCCGAACGATATGAGGGGCGATATGGTGTTGCCTACCGCCTCGATGGTCTCGATGCCGCGAACTCAAACCTCCGTTCCCGCTATGTAGTGCTACATGGTTGGGAACATACCACCTCACATCCAATTTGGCCTATTGCTACGGTCGGTAGTTTCGGCTGCCCCGTGCTCTCGCGCAAGATGATGCGTAGGGTAGATGAGTTACTTCAGCAGTACGACCGCGTAATACTTGATGTGTTTATATAAGAAAGGCTGTCCTCGATAAAGAAGACAGCCTTTATTGTGTGCACTATATATATTATAGTAGGCGGTTGGTGCGCTCGTCGGGGAAGACAACCTTGGGCTGGAAGGTCTTTGCCTCCTCAAAGTCCATAAAGCCGTAACCCATGATGATTACGATGTCGCCAACAGCAGTCTTGCGTGCTGCAGCGCCATTGAGGCAGATGCAACCGCTGCCACGCTCACCCTTGATGACATATGTCTCGATGCGCTCGCCGTTGTTATTGTTCACAATCTGCACCTTCTCACCCTCGATAAGACCTGCTGCATCCATGAGGTCCTCGTCGATAGTGATGCTACCTACATAGTTGAGATTCGACTCGGTGACACGCACACGATGAATCTTCGATTTCATTCTCTCTATAAACATAGTTTGGGTCGATTAGCTTGTTTAC